>Ga0194132_10005025_pt1 | contig 21958 bp, 23 predicted proteins | sample TA2KigOf80mmetaG_FD_148612 | JGI IMG/M metagenome (GOLD analysis project Ga0194132, IMG submission 148612) | Freshwater microbial communities from Lake Tanganyika, Tanzania - TA2015054 Kigoma Offshore 80m | ecosystem: Environmental > Aquatic > Freshwater > Lake | place: Tanzania: Lake... | reverse complement strand
TTGGGAGCGACCCCTACCAAGTAGGCACGACGATTGCGTTAACTGCGCTTGGTCGTCGGGCGAAAAGTAGGGGAGAGCTCTTCACTCTCCTCAAGAAACGCGGAATTCCGGAAGAGGTTGCGAACGCTGTCCTCTTCCGCCTTGCCGAGCGGGGCTTTGTCAATGATCATGAATTTGCCCGTTATTGGAGAGAATTTCGGCAACGGACTAAGAAAGTCTCTCGCCGGATCATCATTGGCGAACTCCGTTCCAAGGGAATTAGCGATGAGATCATCGAATGGATTACCATCGATATCTCAGATGAAGCTGAATTCGAAAATGCGATGAAGTTTGCCGAGCGAAAGTCCCGGTCTTACTCGAAGTTAGAGAGCGAAGTTGCCTATCGAAGGCTCCATGGAGCGCTCTCGCGCCGTGGCTTCTCTGGCCATATCGTCTCTCGTGTCATGCAAGAGTTGGGAATTACAAGAAGTTGATGGGCTTGGGGTTCAATTCCGCAACGGATGCGACCTCAAGTAACTTCATGGTTCGTCTCAATTCTCCTGCAAGAATTTCTAAAGCTCGCTCGATGCCTTCCTGGCCACCAGCCATCAATCCATAGAGATAAGCACGACCCACATAAACAAAATCTGCTCCAAGAGCGAGAGCCGCAAACATGCTATTTCTTAGCTCGAGATACTAGCTCTGATTCCTACAGATCTGACTAGATCTGGATTTTCATTTTCAACTTTACGACATATAGCTGATGCCAATTTCCATGCTTTTGTCGTAACAGACACCAAGCCAGAAGAGCTACCTGCAGTCCGCGAGCTTTCATAACATGACCAGTACCATCATCGAATCGGGTGGGACGTGCACCGGTGAGCGTGGAGTCAGCGCCAGCAAGATTGCCTCGCTGGAAAGGAAGCGGGACTGGACTCAGTCTCCGTCATGCGCTATATCCAAGGGGCCCATGATCCTCGTGGCATCTTAAACCCAGGGAAAAACTTCTCTTTTGGCCAATAGATTTTTGCTAGAAATCCTTGACGCTCGTGAGAGGGAGACCTACTATCCCAATCTGTATACAAGTTGGGATACGAATGGAGCGTCGGTTGTATCAACAGCGAGAGTTAGACCAGGCCACAATCCGTAATCAGTATCTGATTGCACAGATTCAACGTGAGATTGCGGCCGTTGTGGGAGCCGAAAACGTCAATACTGACGCTGATTTATTGCGTGATCAATCAGCTGATTGGTCGTGGATTTCCCAGTATCTCCGATACAAATCTCTACCGGTGCCTACTGCCGATTTGCATGTGCGACCAGGGACACCAAATGAAGTAGCCGAAATTTTGCGCATCGCCTGCGAATACCAGATCCCCGTTGTACCTCGTGGCGGTGGCTCAGGAACCCAAGGTGGAACTTTCGCAATTTACGGTGGCATCGCAATGGACTTACGACGTCTCAACAAAGTCATCCATATCGACGAAGTCAGCATGGTTGTCACCGCCGAAGCTGGAATCGAAGGACCAGAGTTGGAAAGGATTCTTAATGCAAAAGGTCTGACAATGCCGCACTATCCAGGTTCATTCCATTTCGGTGCGACCTTAGGCGGATGTCTTGCGGCACGCGGATCAGGAGTAGTCTCAACAAAATACGGAAAAGTTGAAGACTTAGTGCTGCAACTAGAAGCCGCAGTCCCTCCAGGAAAATTGATTGAAACTATGAAAGTTCCAAGTCATGCATCAGGTCCTGGAATCATACAAGCAATCGTTGGTTCAGAAGGAACTTTAGGGATCATTACCAAAGCAACAATGCGAATTGAAAGAATTCCAGAGTCAATGGAGTTCTTGTCATACGGATTTAAGAATATTTCAGAAGGAATAGAAGCTGCGCGCCGGATCATGACTGATCGTTGGCGCCCCGCGGTAATTCGCCTTTACGATGAAGCCGATAGTGCAAAACTCTCCAAGTGGCTCAATCTCGGTGTTAAAGGCGTACTTCTTGTCATCATGTGCGATGGCACAAAAGAGTTAACTGCTTTGGAGTCTTCTGAAATCGCGAAATTGTGTGAATCAGTTGGTGGAAAGTCTTATGGTCCTGAGATCGGGAAAATGTGGTGGGATGGAAAGTACGAGCCATTCAAACACGGAAATATCCCTGCACCGCCACAGATTTTTGGAACAACTGACACTTGTGCACGTTTTGAGGACCTAGAAAAAATCTATTGGGCTAAAAAGAAAGTCATTGAAGAGGGTTTTGCTCAATACAAAGCGCGATATACCGCTCACTTCTCGCATTGGTTCCCGTGGGGCGGCATGATTTATGACCGTTTTTATATCGACAATGGACCAGAAGATCCCTTAGAGGCTATTGCACTTCATGATCAAGTTTGGGATGCAGCAATCAAAGCAAGTCTTGACAATGGTGGTTCACTGAATGAACACCATGGGGTCGGACTAAAACTCGGACGTTTCATGCGACAACAGCATGGCGCCGCATTCGATTTACTCCTCGGAGTAAAAGACGCATGGGATCCGGATGGAATCCTAAATCCAGGGAAACTTGGGTTCGGTCCGCCAAAGAGCAGGCGTCGCTATAAAACCAACGATTCTTTTTGAAAGGAGAATCATGCATCTATCTATGCACAACTGGATGCGCGCCGAGCCGCTCAAAGTAACTGTTGCTCGTCTCGCAAAGTACGGATACAAGAGCATCGAGATCAGTGGTGAACCACAGCAATATGGTCTCAATGGCAGTAAAGACACAAAGAAGTTACTTAATGACTACGGCATGAAGTGTTGGGGTTCAGTCACCTTGATGCTTGGCGAGCGAAACTTAGTTGCAGGAGATCCCAAGAAGCGCGCAGAATCCGTCAAATACACCAAAGATTGCATCACCATGGTCAAGGAACTCGATGGCCAGGAAATGACAATCGTTCCTGCGACAGTCGGAAAGATTGTCCCCGATGCCACTCCGGACGAAGAGTGGAAGTGGGCTGTTGCAAGCATGCGCGAGATTTACGAACACTCTGAGAAAGCTGGAGTTCGTCTCGCAATTGAACCGCTCAATCGCTTTGAAACTTATTTCATCAACCGTGCAGAACAAGCACTTGCTCTTGCCGAAGCTACCGGTCCGAATTGCGGAGTTTGTCTCGACGCGTTCCACATCAATATCGAAGAAGCTGACCTTTATGAAGCAATTCGCTCCACAAAAGGCAAACTCTTCGACTTCCACGTGGCTGAAAACAACCGTATGCCAGCTGGCCATGGCGACTATGACTGGAAGAAGGTCGTTTCGACACTTTCCAGCGTTGGTTACGACGGAGCGCTCACAGCTGAATTCGTTGCACCTATCGATCGCACTCCTGCAAACCATTACAAGAATGCACTTGAAACCAACTTCGACAACGTCGACATCTCTCCAGAGCAACTCAAGTTCATTATCGATCATGGTTCGAGCATTCTTACCGAATCGTTCTATGACTGGTTGGTCGAAGAGAACGCCAAGACTCTCCTTCCATTGATCTAGTCACTAGAGAGATCAATTGTTTTGACAAAGTCAGTACTCATCATCGCGACCTTAGACACTAAGGGTCCTGAAGCTGCCTACATCCGGGATGGATTGAACAGACTTGGGATAAAAACTACCGTCATTGATACCGGAATATTGGGTGAACCCCTGGGAATTGTTCCTGATATCAGCCACGAAGAACTTGCAGCTGTTGGTGGACTAACACTCCAAGAGCTACAAAACTCTGGAACTCGTGGTCGTGCTGTAGAGAGAATGAGAAGATTTGTCATAACAAAAGTGAAGGAGCTATCAGATGCAGGTACCGTCCTCGGCGCCATAGGGATTGGTGGCGCTGAGGGTTCGGTTATGTCGGCAGCTGCATTAATGCAACTTCCAATCGGAATTCCAAAATTAGTTTTATCTCCGATCGCATCAGGTCGTCACGAGTTTGGTCCGCTTGTGGGTACAAGTGATATGCTCGTCATGCATACGATTATTGATATTTTGGGCTTGAACCACATCTCAAAAACAATTTATGACAATGCAGTTGCTGCAATGGCGGGCTTACTCGCCCATGGCCACCAACTCACCGCACCACCTGCTGAAAGTAAATATGTGGCAGTCACGATGTTGGGAAATACAACAACCTCTGTAATGGCTTTGCAGAAAGAGCTTGAAAAATCTGGATATGAAGTAGTGACTTTCCATGCCAATGGCGTCGGTGGTCCGGCCATGGAAGAACTCGCAGAAGCGGGACAATTTGTCGGCGTCATCGATTTCACACCATCTGAAATCGTCGGAACCCTCGTTGGTGGCATTCATTACGGTGGTCCGAGGCGAATGAAACGAGTTGGACCATTAGGGATCCCTCAGGTTCTTGTCCCTGCGTGTGTTGATTTCTCGGTCCATCACACCATTTCAATCCCTGACGAAATGAAGAAGCGCCCGATTTACGATCACAATCCTGAATTTGCACTCGCTCGTTGCACCAAAGATGAGATGGGCCGGATTGGCGAGTATTTCGCAGATTGCGCTAACACTTCACGTGGCCCTGTGACAGTCGTGATTCCTAGGGAAGGTTTCTCCATTCCTAACACGCCAGGTGGAGTCTTTTGGGATCCCGAGGCTGACTTGCTTTTCGAAAGTTCGATGAGATCGAAACTCAATCCAAATATTCCTATCGTTAGTTTTGCGTTGCACGCAAATTCTGCAGAGTTCGGCGTTGTAGTTGCTAAAGAATTCCTCACCCTCGTTAAATCTAAGGTCGCATAAGAAATAAAAGGAGCAGAGATGACCAGTTACATAACACCACCTAGGAAAGTTCTTCACATAACCACAGGTGACGGTGACTTCCGCAACAAGTTCCGTTCTTGGTGTCTCGGTGATCTTTCTTACGTTGATATCAATGAATATCTTGCAGTCAAAGATGTCGTCTTGGTCCCAATGGCTAGTACAGAGCAACATGGCCCACACCTTCCGTTGTATACCGACACCATCACTGCAATCGAAGTCTCTGCTCGAGTTTCAGAACAAATCGGCGTCCTCCACACTCCACCGATTTGGACTGGTTATTCACCGCAACATATGTACGGCGCTGGACAAGGTCGCGGAACCATCACCGTTCGAGCTGAAACACTAAATGCATTGATGTATGACGTCGCTCGTTCCTTGATTCATCATGGTTTCAACCGCATCATCTTCGTGAATGGACATGGGTCCAACATTAAAGTTGTCGATCCAGTACTTCGTAAACTTCGTTATGAGACCAATGCACTCATCGGTTTTGTGAAGCCATACATGGAGCGCTATACTGGAATCCTCGCGGGCCTCATGGAGAACCCACCAGAAGAAACTCCCGGTTGGCATGCCAGCGAATTAGAGACCTCACAAGACATGGCCTGGAACGAGAATCTTGTACGCATGGAGCGAGCTGTCGACACCAGGGCGCATGTTCCAGACTTTCTGCCCAAGACATTCTCGAAGAATGATGGCATGCCTGATGTCGAGTTCGAGGGCTATCAATATTTCCAGTTCCCTATGGATCATCATGAGTTTGTCGAGAACGGGATCATCGGTAATCCGATGCGCGCTACAAAAGCGAAGGGCGAAGAGGCATTCCATCGCTACAGCACGCACGTAGCAAAGGGAGTACTCGAGCTAATGAAGGTTCCAGTGAACGTCAAAAATCGAGAGTTCAGTAATCGAGTCTGATTGAACATGACAAGGCGAAGTGCGGTGACGGCAAAGGGAAACACGGCTCGTCTGCACTCGCGCGCCTCTGAATCACTTGGAGACGATGCTTACGAATGGTTGATTGCTGCTATCACTTCCTTCCGCATTCCAACGAATTCTCAAATTTCAGAGAATAAGCTGGCCGCAGAACTTGGTGTCAGTCGTACCCCCGTTCGGGAGGCGCTGAAACGCTTAGAGAGCGAAGGCTTAGTGAAGCGCGGCGCTGGAGGCAGCTTCTTCGTTGCAATGTTGACGGCAAAAGACGTTGACGAAGTTATCGACCTGATGGTGCTCTGCGATGTCTACTTGTTCCAGAAAGCGGCGCAGAATATCGATGGCTCAGGGCGACAGCTCCTCGCTGATGCAGCGAAGAAAATGTCAGCGGCTGCTGTGGCAGGAGATCGGGAGACGTGGATGGAACATGATCGCACCTTCCATGAGTGCATCATTCGTGCTGCTGACAATACGGTCATTGCCGAGGTATCTCGGGTTACTCGCTGCCGGATTCAACGTTTCTGGGCTCGCTCTATCTCCGGCGCCCGCGATCTTGTGTCGTGTTCCGATGAGCATCGTGAAATTGCGCAAGCTATTGTTGCGCAAGATATGGTTGCCATCCAACGCACGGTCGAAAGCCATTTAGGGCATCTTCGAGAGAATATGCATGAGATTGTCGAATTAATGGCGCCGTTCCTAGGGGATCGCGAGTGATGCCTTTGGAAAAGACTATTGACGAAACCCAGGTACGTGGACTTACATACACAATGAGTTTCGACGCGCGAGAAGCTCGTCGAGAAGAGGAGTAATCATGTCTCAAACGTTGCGCGTCGCAATGATTGGTTATGGATTCATGGGAAAGGTTCACTCTCAAGCTTGGCGAACAGTGAATCATTTCTTCCCAGATACGCCTCGAGTTGAGATGACATTAATCTGCGGTCGAAGCGAAAAAGCTCTGGCCGATGCTCGTGAGCTCTATGGCTGGAATGAAACAGAGACGGATTGGCGCAAGGTCATCGCCCGAAGTGATATTGACATCATCGATATCTGTACCGCCGGTGACACCCACAAAGAGATTGCGGTCACAGCACTCAAAGCAGGCAAACACGTCATCTGTGAAAAACCTCTAGCAAATACAGTTGCAGAAGCCAGTGAGATGGCCGAAGCTGCAGCGGTAGCACGTTCTGTGTGTTCCATGGTTGCCTTCAACTATCGACGTGTTCCAGCGCTTGCCATGGCCAGAGCGATGATTCAAAGTGGCAAGCTTGGAACGATCTTCCACGTTCGTGCGAACTATCTTCAGGATTGGATTATTGACCCGGAATTTCCGTTAGTTTGGCGGCTGGATAAGAAAGTTGCCGGATCTGGCGCCCTTGGCGATATCGGCGCCCACATCGTTGACGCTTCCTACTTCCTTACTGGTTCCAAGATCACCTCGGTGAGCGGTCAGATGAAGACATTTATCAAAGAACGACCTCTACCTGCTGCCTACACAGGATTGAAAGCTGGAACTTCGAGCGGGAGAGGCGAAGTCACCGTTGATGACACAGCAGCTTTCACCGCCAATTTCGACAATGGCGCCATCGGCTCATTTGAAGCAACTCGATTTGCCGCTGGACGCAAGAACGCCATGTCTATCGAAGTCAATGGCTCCAAGGGAAGTTTGTACTTTAACTTCGAAGATATGAACGAGCTACTCTTCCACGATCACACCATCGAATCCTCGCAAGCTGGCTTCCGCAAAATTCTGGCTACTGATGGCGCCCAACCCTATGTCGCAGCGTGGTGGCCACCCGGGCACCTCATCGGCTACGAACATACCTTTACTCATGAAGTTTTCGATTTCCTAACCGCAATCCAGAATGGAACTCCAGCATCACCATCATTTGCTGATGGACTCTATGTCCAGAAAGTCCTCGACGCCGTCGAGAAAAGCTCTGCCAATAAGGCCCAACTCACTGAGATCAAATAAAAGGAGATAGATATGCCACGTCCTGTAACACTCTTTACCGGTCAATGGGCGGATTTACCATTTGAGGAAATGTGCCGCTTGGCATCCTCATGGGGATATGACGGCCTAGAGATTGCCTGCTGGGGTGATCACTTCGAAGTTGATCGAGCCCTGAATGAACCTGGATATGTCGAAGGTCGCCACGCCACTTTGAAGAAGTACAACTTGAAGGTCTTCGCAATATCCAACCACCTCGTCGGCCAGGCGGTATGTGATCACCCGATTGACGAGCGTCATAAAGGAATCCTCCCTTCGCGCCTGTGGGGCGATGGAGATTCAGAAGGCGTCCGTCGACGTTGTGCCGAAGAGATGAAGAACACGGCTCGCGCAGCTGCAAAACTTGGCGTCAAAGTCGTTGTTGGCTTCACTGGTTCATCGATTTGGCACACCGTTGCGATGTTCCCACCCGTTCCACCTGCGATGATCGATGCGGGATATAAAGATTTTGCTGATCGTTGGAATCCCATTTTGGATGTCTTTGATGAGGTCGGGGTCAAATTCGCGCATGAAGTCCATCCGTCAGAGATTGCTTACGACTACTGGACCACAGTCCGAACGTTAGAAGCCATTAAACATCGACCGGCCTTTGGTTTGAATTTCGATCCCAGTCACTTCATCTGGCAAGACCTTGATCCGGTCGGATTCCTCTTGGATTTCAAAGATCGGATTTATCATGTCGATTGTAAAGAATCGAAGAAGCAACTCAATGGAAAGAATGGACGACTTGGTTCACATCTTCCATGGGCTGATCCACGTCGCGGATGGGACTTTGTCTCTGTCGGACACGGCGATGTTCCATGGGAGGCATGTTTCCGAATGTTGAATGCAATCGGATATGACGGGCCAATTTCCGTGGAATGGGAAGATGCTGGAATGGACCGTCTCATTGGCGGGCCAGAATCTCTCGGATTCATCCGAAAGATGTGCGCTATCGAACCGCCGAAAGCATCTTTTGATGCTGCGTTCTCATCGGGCAACTAGAGGAGAGTTCACTCAAGAAAAAGTCGTCGTGCTCGGGTCGAAGTTTTAAGTCTCAACTCGAGCACGAGGAACGATCTCACGGATAGCTTCCTCACTAATCTCTCCAACCTTCATGATGACAACTTCCACACCAGGAAGTGAGATTAAGGTTGATTTCGTATTCGTCCATGCGTTCTCTCCTGCGATAGCAAGACCTGAATTCTCCGCAGCCGAAATTGGAAGTTCGCTCAATTCGGTAAGAACCTTACGTTCATTGAGAGATGTTCCTTCCACCACGATGGGTGAGAATGCCAAGGGTCCGACCTCTTTGCAGGTGCCGACCAGGAGTGGATGAGCTGCTTGGGTAAAGAAAATAGTGTCAGGAAGCTTTCGGGAACCAAATGAATAACGTAGATGCGAAAGTGTCTCACGCTCAGCGATTAATGGGCCAGGCCAATATCGCTCCAAGAGGCGAATCTGTTCTGACGTCAGAGCACCACACAGCGCTTCAACTTGTTCGAAATTTGCTACCAATCTCGCCAGGGCAGTTTGCGGATCAAGTCCTTTGATCTCTTTGATCCGACTCATAGCGAATTCAGAATTTCCATTGGCAACATAGGCATAACCGTGTGCAACTGGAGCAACAATCAGAGAATCTTCCTGCAGAACTGATGCAATCTGCTTCACGACCTTTTTGCGTGCCGGAGCACTCGTCAATTCATCAAGTGAGATCGTTAACATCGAGTCAATTATGATAGCCCATCGTACTAATTTGTCCATCGAAGTACGGCCACGATAATCTGCCCTCATGAGCGATAGCGAAAGAGTTACTGAAAAGTCCAGAGTCGCAATTCTCTTCGGAGGTGCAAATAGCGACAACTATCGTTCGTGCCGACAATTCAATGATGTCCTGAGCGCACTTCAGAAGCGTGAATTTGAGGTAGGTGCAGTCGGCATCACACTTGAGGGAGCATGGGTTGTCTTTAGCGACCTCGTCGCCCTCTCACAATCAATCGCGACAAAAGATTTCGAACTCTCCAATGAGAGTGCTGCAGCTATCGCGGGCTCTGAGATCACAGATTTTCCACCACGAGTTTTCATCTCCTACGACGTGGTCTTTCCGCTTGTGCTAGGCGCACCCGGTGCCGATGGTCAGATTGCTGGTCTCTTTGAGAGCATCGGAGTTCGCCTTGTTGCATCTGACTCTCTTGGTTCGGCTATCGCGTCTGACAAATCGACTGTAAAACTTCTACTTGAGGCCGTTGAAGTGCCGACCCCGAAACATGTTGTTGTTCCCGATAAGGCATGGCGCCGTGATGCCTTATCGAACGTCGTGCGCGCGGCATCCTTGAAACTTCCGATTGTCATCAAACCATGCCGAGGGACCAATGGCGTGGGAATCACCATCGTTCGTTTCCCTCGAGAGATGAAGGATGCCGTTGCTATCGCACGAAGATTCGATGGACGTTTTCTCGCTGAGGAATACCACGAAGAGGGGCGATACTTGGAATGCGGTGTATTCGAAGACTCTGAGCGCCGTAACTTTATTAGCTCGATTATCGAAACGAAAGTCGTTGATGGGGGAATCTTCAATTACATCACGCGAACAGATGCCTCGAAATTCACACAAGAAATTGCAAACGATCTCTCTGAAGAGGTCGTTAAGAACATCAAGGAGACAGCGGAGAAAGTCTTCGAGGCAACCAAGACTTCTGGCTACTTACAAGTCGAATTCATTTTGACCAAGAAGAATCATCTTCTCTTTCTTGAAGCAAATGCGCATCCCTATCTAGGTCAGGATGGCTCCTTTGCCAAGGGGTGGATTGACGCAGGACTAGATTATGAAGACATCATCTATGCCCCGGTGATAGAGGCGCTCAGACGTCCACTCGGAATGGTGTAGCCGAACCCCGAGCTCTCATTTGCCGGAAAAGCCACGATAACCAGCGCGAAAGACACTGACGAAACCACGAGCGCTCCAAGCACTTCTCCCCACAAATAACCCACTGCAGTAGGGCAAGGCAGCATACGAGGCTGCATTCAGGGCAGTAACGGAACCACCGTAGAGAATCGGGACCCTCGACTTTCCAACTTTCTCCAACTCATCAGCGATGATGTCAATGGCTTTGGCTACATACTCCGGGTCAGCTGGTTTTCCATTTGCACCGATGGAGAAGACAGGCTCATATGCCACCAACAGTGATGTTCGAATCATGGATAGGGGTCGGAGTTGTCGTTGCAGAAAAGTTCGCAATTTTCTTCGATCTTTGATCACTCGACTCTCGCCAACACAGCAAAGAACTCTCAGTCGCGATTGCGCTGCTTGTTCGAGTTGAGCAGCGACAGAATCGTCATCGTCAAATAATCTTCTTCGTTCAGCATGGCCGATCATGACCAGATTAGATCCCAGAGACTTAAGAAGTCGAGCTGAAACTTCCCCGGAAACGTCACTATCAGATGTTCCCGAAACTGTTTGATTTCCAATCCAAAGGCGCGAACCAGCAGCACTTTCTTTCAAGGAAGTAAACAGTGGCATGGCAGGCAGAAGAAATAGTTGAGAATCGCTGAAGTTAGATGCGAGGTGAAGTGCCGATGTGGCGACCGCGCGATGTGAGGCTACCGAGAGATCACGTTTTGTGTTGGAACCAAAGTAGAACACGAATTCACTTCGCTACTAGAGGCCTAGATTGCGGTTCCACTTTCATCAAAGAGAGCGACGTCATTGCTATCTATAGTCGTCCAAACTTGTCCGGAAATCTCTTTACCGAGGGAGTGGTTCACTCGCGCCTTGAGTATCAAGCCTGCGTAATCAAGGTCGAGCAAGTACTGACCGCCGATCCCGAGAGATTTTCGAAGTACTCGAGCAGATGTTGCTCCTGTCGTTTGTTTGGTAGAGACATTGACGGCCTCTGCTCTGACACCTAAGACTGCCACATCCGCTGCGCGAGCACCAACCTGAATTGTCTGACTTATCAAAGAAGGCGCCCCCACGGCTGTTGCCGTGCTTTTGAGGTACTTCTTCTCGACGAAGTTCATCCCGGGATTGCCCAGGAACCAGCCAGTAAATTGGTTTGCAGGTTTCACGTAGATCTCAGCAGGGGAAGCACACTGGGTAATGACGCCATCTTGCATTAAGGCGATTTGATCAGCCAAGGTCATAGCTTCAGTCTGGTCGTGAGTCACGTAGATGATCGTCTGTGAAAGCCGCCCGAAAACTTCTTTGAGCGAGCGTTTCAATTCTAATTTCGCGGTGATGTCGATATTGGTGATGGGCTCATCAAAGAGAATGATCTTCGGTTCGCGAGCGATAGTACGCCCTACAGCGATCTTCTGTCGAGTTCCATTATCAAGCTCTTCGACGAACTTATTGAGCGAATCCGAAATTCCTAACAATTCGGCAACGCTATGAACGCGATCGTTGATGACTTTGGGGTCAAGCCCCTCGGAAAGGAGCGGTAGCTCGAGATTACGTTTGGCGCTGGTGCCGCGATATATGACGGGGTATTGAAAGACCATTCCAAGATTGCGACGGCGAGTCGACACTCGGGTCACATCGAATTCGTCAAAGAAAATGTTTCCCTTTGTTGGTTTTTCAAGTCCAGCAATCATGCGCATTAAGGTTGTTTTGCCACAACCCGAGGGCCCCAGGAGAACCGTTACAGACGACCGAGGAATAGTGAATGTGATGTCATCGACAGCGTTGAGAGAGCCAAAGCTCTTGGTCAGATTCTTGAGGTGAATATCAAACAAGGCTCACCCCCCTTCCAATCGCACTTTGGTTCGCTGCACTAAAGAGCATGATCGCCTCGGGTTTAATGGAGATAGAGACATTTGAGGAACTCAAGATCCTCAAAGCTTCAGCGTCAGTTCGAGAGACAACGGTGATGATGCTAGCCCCTTCTACGTCAAGGTACGCGACGATCTCTGAGCCGAGGTTCTCAAGCAAAGTAACTCGAGCAGAGAGGGTGGCAGATCCAGTATGTTTGCCGAGCATCACCGACTCAGGCCGAACACCAGCAATAGCTGCGCCCGAATGGCCTTTAATATCGGTTTTCACCGAGAAAACTGAAGATTGGAATGCGCCACCCTTAAGTTCGCCAGTGAACATGTTCGCCTCCGGGAAACCAAGGGTGGTCAGAGAAGCCAGGTGACGTGGCGTGTCGTAGACCTCGGTCAATGGACCTTGCTCGACAATCTGACCGTCGGCAAGGATTAGAATGGTTTTGGCCAGCTGAAGCGCTTCGAGCGGGTCGGAAGTGACATAGACGAATGTGACCCCAAGTTTTTCTTGGGTCACTCGGAGGTCATCAATGAGTCTCTCGCGCAACTTAAAGTCCAATCCAACGAGAGGATCATCAAGTAGATACACATCTGTTGCCTTAGCAAGACCTCGTGCGATGGCGACGCGCTGCTTTTCTCCTCCAGAAAGTTGATTTGGTTCTTTTTCAAGGAGATCCGTGATCTTTAATAACTCCGCGACTCGTGTGACAGCATCAGATTTAACTTCCTGTGTTTCCTTGATGAGATCAAGTGGATATTCGATATTCTCGCGAACTGAAAAATGCGGGAATAGAGCGAAGGCTTGGGGTATGTAACCGATATTGCGAGAACCAGGGTTTGCTTCCGTGACATCCTGGTCGCGGACAAACACTTTACCCGCATCTACTGTCTCAAGTCCCATGATGCACCGCACCAAGACAGATTTACCATTTCCAGACCTCCCGCAGATAACTGCAAAATCATTTTGTGGGATGGTGAAACTGAGGTCAATCAAAACGGCTTTATCGCCAAAAGCTTTGGAGAGGCCGACAACGCGCAATGGTGAACTTGTTATCATATAAGTTTATTTGACTCTTCCGAGGTTGACAAGGAATGGCGTGATGGCAATCGAGATTGCGAATACCACTACAACAATCACCAAGTAAAGCATGACTCGAAACAATGACTTGCGGGCGTCCCATTCTGGCTTGATATTTCCAATGGCGATTTGAAGAGGAACGAAAAGACAGAGCGCTGCAAAGCCGACGGTATAGACGCTATGAGTGAAACTTTGAGCAATCAGGAGAAGGGATCCGGCTAGCGCCCAGATCGAGGCGAATTGGAGGCGGGCACCAAATGACTGTTTTGTGCTCATTAGACCTCACCTCGAACAGTGCCGAATGTGAGACCCACGAGGAGATACTTTTGGAAGAAGTAAATGACCAGTGCTAAGGGGAGGACATAGAGAGTTCCAATGGATGCTACGAATGACCAATCAACCTGACCTCCTTTGGTAATCGAGGTAAAGAGTCCGACGGGAATGCCATAAGTCTTCAAGCCACCAAGCTGAAAATTAAACAAAAACTCGTTCCACACAAAGATAATGTTGAAGACAAAGGCCGCTACCAAACCAGATCGAACCTGGGGCAAGACTAACTTGAACATGATGTGTGAGCGGCTAGCACCGTAAACCAGACCAGTCTCATCAAATTTCGAGGAGACGCCGTCGATGAACCCTTTGAGGATCCAAACAGAGAAAGGAATGGAGAACATCGTGTAGAAGATAATCAGGCCTAAGAAGGAGTCTTTCAGCTGCAAGATGTTGAAGAGTTGGAAGAAAGGAATGACGAATGCAGCAGCCGGAACAAACCTGGTCGATAAGAGAAGGAACATGATGAAGTCAGTACCAGCCGGCTTAAATCTCGAGAAGGAATATGAGGCAAGAAAGGAGACGAAAATTGCTAAAAAGACCGCAATGAAGGAGTAGATGATGCTATGGACAAAGTAGGCCAAAGTGTTGGAAAAGGAGAGTGCATCCAGGAGGTTCTGAAATGTCGGAACAAAGAGGAATTTCGGCGGGATATCAAGCACCGTGCTCTTTGGCTTCATCGCGGTGGCAATGATCCAAGCGATAGGAAGGAAAAAGATGATGGCGGTTACCCAGCAAGTAATGGTCAACGTGATCTTAGTGGACCTTTCGTTACTAGGCCTCATGACGATTTCTCTGCTCATACAGATTCCTCGGCTTTCTTTCGAGCGTTGAGAACATAGAGGTAAATCGCGGTTAGTGCGATGGCAATGAAGAGCAAAAAGACGGAGACCGCTGAGGAATACCCCAATTTGAATGATTTGAAGGCAAAGCGATAAAGCGAAAGCGCAATTAACTCTGTGGTATCGCCAGGACCGCCATTAGTCATGATGTAGGTCAGATCCATCGTCTTAAATGCATCGATGGAGCGAAGCAGGATTCCTAACATCAGAATAAATTTTGCATGGGGCCAGATGATTGTGGTGATTTGTCGGCGAATGGGGAGTCGATCCACAGCTGCCGCTTCGAGCTCAGCCTTCGGAACAGAGCCCAGGGCCGCAAGGGTCATCAGCGCCATAAATGGCGTCCACATCCAGGTATCGACGACGATCAACGTTGGAAATGCCAAAGTGGAATTTGTAAGAAAATCTGTGGGCTCGAAACCTGCAGACGAAATGAAATAATTTATGACACCGAATGTCGGATCGAGAATTAATTTCCAGAAGAGAGCGGTAGCGATCGGAGTTACGACCATCGGGGTAAAGAAGAGAGTCAGCGCGAGGCGGCGACCCGGCATTTCATCGTTCTTCCAGAAAAAAACGCCAATTAGAATTCCGAAAAGAGTTTGGAAGATGACGGCGATGAACAGAAAGACGAAGGTTCGAGAGACAGACGCAGAGAGTTGCTCGTTCTTGGCGAAATCCAAATAATTCGTGAGTCCTTTAAATAACGGTGGCTTAGAAGAAGTGAGTGTGTAGTCATAGAAACTTAAACCCAACATCCATAACGTAGGAAGAATGTTGAGCAGTGCAAAAAAGATCAATACTGGAGTGACAAGGAGCCAGCTAGTGCGCCGATTCTTCTGTGCGCTGCTCTTCAGCTTTTCTTTTATCTTCGCTTCGAATTCGACCGTGGTGGCGGACATTTTCCTTCTTTCCAAATCTCATAGGCAACCCTGCAGAGTAACTAGATAATTGGAGTTGTCCCAGCACCCCGAAGGGCACTAGGACAACTCCATTTTGTTTTCTTAGATTTTCAGCGAATCTACATTGTCTGGTGGCGGAGTCTTCGTTCTACCTGCGTTGAAGAGAATCTGCTGTTGCTTTGCAGCGGCATATTCAAGGGCTTGTTTTGCAGTCTTGACTTGTCCGGTTGCATAGCCGTTGAACGCTGCCTGTTGTATGGCGAGCATTTCAGCATATTCAGGTAGATGCCAGAAGTCTTGTGAGCGTCCCTCTTCAAGCATGTAAAGGAACGGCTTCACGTAGTGAGCCACTTCTAAGTACTCAGGGTTTGCGGCACCCTCGGCGCTCCAAGGAAGTCCACCATTTTCCTTTATGAACTTATCTTGGGTCTCCTTGGTGTACCACCACTTGAGAACGTCGACAGCAACACGCATGTGATCATCATCGTTGAACGCGTTGATCACCCATGGCTGACCACCCATTGCACCAATCAGCTTTCCATTCCACTTTGGAAGTGGGATGGAGATCACCTTGTCGGCAGGAACTTTGTCGGATGACATGAATTTACCGACTGCTAACCACTGCCAAGACGAGAAGACCTTGCCCTGGGTGAAGAGGTCGATCATGTCGCCGATACCGAAGGCAGCGAAGTTTGCAGGTTGATACTTCCTTAAGCCTACGAATTGCTCCATTGCCTTCTCGTTCTCAGGCGAGTTGAGAATTCCATAAACATCATTTGTCTCAGGATCCCAGATCCTGCCACCTATCGAATATGCAAAGGGATAGTACGCGCAGCTGAAGAAGTCATATTCCTTGGAGTACATCAACGCTGTTCCGAACATACCCTTGGCGGGACGGTGGAAGAATTCAATGATTTCCACCAAATCATCGAACTCGATGTTGCTGAGCGCCTCATAGGTTGAGGGGAGATCCTTGCCGGTTTTCGTCTTGAAAGCGGCTTGCTCCTTTGGATCCTCAAGCATGTCTTTGCGAAGGAAGATACCTTGGGTATCTGGCATTTGTGGGAAACCCCAACGAGTGCCGGAACCATCGGGATAAACCTGATAGGTATTTGTTACCAACGAAGAGAATGGCTTGATATCGAGCTCTGGGTTTGCCGCGAAGACATCATCTGCCTTCACGATCCAACCTGGCTCGGAGAGAGCACCAAGCCACTGAGAGTCAACGATGAGCAAGTTGAACTCTTGTGACTGCGATGCGAGAGTCGGAGCTACCTTCTGGAAGAGTTCACCAAAAGGTGCTTCAGCGAACGTAATCTTATTGACGGTATACCCAAAATTGTCCATCGCATACTTTTGGAAGTCTGCCCATTGTGTTTCAGGGGCAGCGCTTGGAGGCCAACCTCCAATGCGGGAGTAGGCGAAGTCAATTGTCTTTCCCTTCATATTTTCCGCGTTACTTCCATAAAGCGGACTGTCTTTTGCTAGCGAACCTGAATCGCCGCCTCTGCCGCATGCGGCAAGTAGGCCAGAAAGTGAGACTGCTGCACCAGCAGCAGCTCCACCCTTTAGCAAAAGGCGACGATCAATTGTCTTATCTAGAATCTGTGACAAGAGGACTCCTTTTGTCTAGTGCCATGTGCGCTCCGATCGGGGCGTAGGTCAAATCCAAGAGCATAGGAAGGAGCCAGTCAAGCCTTTTGAGGGGATTCATTGGGCGAGTCCGGAGCCGGCCTTAGGCTTATTTTCAGCAGTGGAGGTAGTCTCGGAACTAGTGTCCGAATCGTGGGCGCGATGTTGACAGAGGAACGTGGGTCTATGCGTATTGTCGTTGGCTGCGACAGCAACGGTTTGGCCTTAAAGGATGCCCTAGTCGAAATTTTAAGGCAGAATCCACGAGTATCGAGCCTTGAGGATCTGGGCGTCAAAAGCTCCGATGATGTAACCGTGTACCCCGACATCGGTTTCTCACTTGCTAAGCAGATTGCTCAGGAAAAAGCAGATCGTGGTTTGCTGATTTGCGGAACTGGCATTGGCATGGCTATCTCTGCTAACAAAGTGGTTGGAATCCGAGCGGCGGTAACTCACGATCCATACTCGTTAGAGCGCGCAATTCTCAGCAACGATTGCCAGGTCATTTGCATGGGCGCCAAAGTTATCACCCGCGAAAATGCGGAAAAGTTGATATCACAGTGGCTTGATTACCATTTTGACGAAAAGAGCCCGTCACGTGCCAAAGTTGAACGGATCAATGCCCTCGAGGGAGAGTAATGAAAAAGTTAGGTCATCCATGAACAAGAAAGGCTGGGGAAAGCGATGAGTAAAGGAAAAGTGGTTTTTCCCATTGCTGATGGGGTGGAGGACCTTGAGTACTGGGTGACCAGAATGCGCCTTGAGGAGGAGGGATATGCGGTGCACAGTATTGGATTGGCGAAGGGGAATGTCGTCAGTAAGCATGGACTCGTCATTCCGGTTGAGGAAGTCATCGGCGAAATCAAATCGAGCGAGCTGGTAGGGATGGTGCTTGTGGGTGGATGGGCTCCGGACAAACTGCGTCGCTATCCTGCCATCACTAATCTAATCGCTGCCGTTCACGCCCAAGGCAGAGTTATCGGCGCGATTTGCCACGGCGGGCTACTCGCGATCTCCGCCCGAATCGTAGCCGGAAAGAAAGCTACCGGTTCTCTGGGCATTAAAGACGATTTGGTCAATGCCGGCGCGACATGGGTCGATGAATCAGCTTTTACGGAAGGCAATTTGGTTTGGGGACGCGTCGTGGCCGACATCCCGAATTTCTGTCGTGAACTGGTTGCCACGTTGGCGAAGCAGAAGACCTAAGCGCTCGCGATTCCTTCAGCAAAACCTTGGAGCACAATAGCAAGCGATGTTGCTCCAGCATCTTGATGTCCTGCCGCTCGATCGCCGAGGCGCGCGGCGCGGCCACGTTTAGGCACTAAGTCTTTGGTTGAAATGGCAGCAGCAAGAGCAGCTTCTCCCGTCGAGGAGAGTGCATCGTTGAGTGAACCGTTTTGTGTCGCAAGCTTCTGGATGTGCTCGACAGCGGGGAAAAGAGAATCAAGCATGGTTTTATCGCCGAGTTCTGCTTTCCCGAGTTTCTTCACCGATTGGGCCATCGCTTCATAGACGAGAGCCCAATCTGCGACATTATTGAGATTTGCCTTTCCTTGAACCGCCCTGGCTGCTGCGGCAAATGCTGCCTCGTAGAGAGGCCCAATGGTCGCACCAACTTCATCTGCGTAGGCATCCGCGGCAGCTTGGAAGACTTCATGGGGAAGAACAGAGTCAGGGAGACTCCTCACGGCCCGACTGACGGCGCGCATTCCGATGGTCATCGATACGCCATGATCGCCGTCTCCGACGGCGCCATCGAGTTCGCAGAGGTAGTCCTTGTTCGATTCGACCTTGGCCGCAACATGCAAGAGCGTGTGTGCGATTTTCTTACCATTGACGTTGGACATATGAATCTTTCTCCCCGGGACTTTCGCGCTACGGTGGCTAGTTCTTCGAGTACATGCAGGTATTTACAACGGACTTTGTGATCAAATCGTGCATCTCGGTATCGAGGCGCATCAGACTGACCGAAGTACCCGCCATCTCGAGTGCAGTGACTTGCTCACCAACATGCTTAAATCGAATCTTGATCTTCTTGGCATCGCAGATGGCGGCAACTCGTCGATAGACGATATAGAGCTCCTCCGCAGGTGAGCCGCCGAGACCATTGACCAAAAGGGCGACATCACTTCCCTCGAAATCTAGATCAGCGAGGATCGCCTCCATCATCTCATCAACGACAGAATCAATGGATCGAATCTTCACCCTCTTGATGCCCGGTTCCCCGTGAATTCCGAGCCCAATCTCCATCTCATCATCGGGTAGATGGAATGTTGGCTTTCCGTTTGCAGGCACTGTGCACGACGTTAAACCAACACCGACAGTTCGAGTGTTCGCATTAGCCTTACGAGTGACGGCGACGACATCTTCAAGCGGGGCGAGTTGTTCCGCTCTTGCGCCGGCAACATGCCAGACCAGAAAGAGTCCACCGATACCGCGACGTTTTGCGGACTCAGATTTCGGCGACGAAAGGACATCATCGTTAAGGACGACAGACTCGACGTTAACGCCCATAGCGCGGCATTGATCTTGCGCCTTATCAAAGTTGATGCAGTCACCTTGGTAATTGCCATAGGAGTACATGACGCCAGCACCGGAATTTACCGCAAGCGTGGCCTCAATAATTGGTTTTGCTGGAGGCGATGCAAAGACATTTCCAAAAGCGGCGCCATCTGCCATCCCCCTCCCAACATATCCTGCAAAAGCAGGAAGGTGACCAGAGCCGCCTCCAACGACGATTCCCACTTTGCCAGCAATCGGGGACTCGACGCGAGCAATGGAGCGTTTGCCGACCGCTTTGACGATGAGGTCATTGGCTCGGACGAAACCTTCAAACATTTCGTCAACCACTTCAAATGGATCATTTATGAGTTTCTTCAAAGAGGCAATCCCTTCATCAGCGGTGGCGGCGTGAGAGGAGGGTAAAGGCAGCCCCAAAAAGGGTCAAGAGAAGTTAGCAGGCAATAATCAGTCACCGAGAGGCAGCGTTGGAGTCCGTGCGATGAAGTCCAGCGTTGACTCCAGATTCACAATCCCAGCATCTGATCCCAATCCTGAAGCCACAAGTGAGCCACAGGCGCTACCGAGTTGCGCCGAGTCCTCAAGGGACATGTTGCGAGCTAAACCTGCGATGAATCCAGCGCTCCACGCATCTCCGCATCCGGTCGTATCGACGACATTAACACTAAATGCAGGCATGCGCACCCTCGAACCATCTGCGCCGACAATCAAACTTCCACGCGTACCCATTTTTAGCACGACATGCTTTGCACCGGCTTTAATGAAGAACTCACACAACCGCTCTGGATTTTTCTTACCAGCGATCATTTCTGCTTCCTCGAGATTAGGCATGAAGTAATCCAGATAAGGCATGCTGGGTAGAATCTTCTCTGCCATGCGGTTTTGTTTCACTCCTAAAACATCCATTGTTGTTATCGCACCTGTCGTTTTTGCGAGCTTTAAAGTCTTCACAGTGTCTTCACCATCGAACCTCGGCATAAGATAAAAACCCCCTACGTGGACAAAGTCTGCGGATGCAATAACATCATGCGGTATGTCATCAAAGCAGAGATAAGCATTTGAGCCCATGACGTGGAGAGCGGGCCGCTCGCCATTTGGGCGAATCGGTAGCATCGTTCCAGATGTCTGAACGCCATCTTTTCTCACCATGTACTTTGTCTCGATTCCATATCGATCGAGAATGCCGATCAAGACACGACCCATCTCGTCATTTCCGATAGCTCCAACCGCAATGACCTGGCATCCGAGTTTGGCCAAGTCGACTGAGGTTCCCGCCGACGTTCCAGCAGCAGTAATTCTGATTTCGTCAATCAATGCGATGCCCTGTCCAGGAGGAATCTCTGAAACATGGCGGCCAAGGACATCGAGGATATGGACCCCAATCGAGACAATTTTTGTCATGACATACCCCTGTATCTCACTCTTCACCGAATGCAGTATCGGGAAACAATCAGCATAGTAACCAAGTTTGGTTCATAGACGGTAGTGGTCAATCAAGATTGACCTGGCGCAGTAGCGCCACGGTAAAATAATGGGGGTGATGACTGCTCGCACCTACGTAATCCAAACACTGGGCTGCCAGATGAATGTCCACGACTCTGAACGCATTGCCGGATCTTTAGATGCGGCGGGTTACATCCCGGCCGTTGAAGGTCAAGATCCCGATATAATCGTCTTCAACACCTGTGCGGTCCGCGAGAACGCCGATAACAAGCTCTACGGACACTTAAGTTTCCTAGCTCCTACAAAACGCGCCAATCCTAACTTACAGATTGCTATCGGTGGTTGCCTCGCCCAGAAAGATAAAGGGAGCATCATCAAGAAGGCCCCTTACGTTGACGTGGTTTTTGGCACTCATAATGTTGGCTCACTTCCCGCACTCTTGGAACGGGCGCGAATCGAAGCGAAATCCCAAGTTGAGACAAAGGAAGCCCTCGAACATTTTCCTTCGACTCTTCCGGCGCGACGCCATTCAGCATTCTCGGCCTGGGTTTCAATCTCAGTTGGCTGTAACAACACCTGCACCTTCTGCATAGTTCCCGCTCTTCGCGGCCGCGAGAGAGATCGAAGCGCTGATGAAATATTAAGCGAGATAAGAGCTCTGGTGGCAGATGGAGTTATTGAGATAACTCTTCTGGGCCAGAACGTAAATGCATATGGCGTTGACTTTGGAGATAGGAGGGCCTTT
>Ga0194132_10005021_pt1 | contig 21971 bp, 22 predicted proteins | sample TA2KigOf80mmetaG_FD_148612 | JGI IMG/M metagenome (GOLD analysis project Ga0194132, IMG submission 148612) | Freshwater microbial communities from Lake Tanganyika, Tanzania - TA2015054 Kigoma Offshore 80m | ecosystem: Environmental > Aquatic > Freshwater > Lake | place: Tanzania: Lake... | reverse complement strand
GTCCACGCGTGCGCCCGCGCCGATGCGGCAGCGCGCGCCGATCACCGTCCCCGGCCCGACCTGCGCGCGCGCCGCGACCTCGGCGCCCGGCCCGATCACGCTCGGCGGCTCGATCCGCGCGCCGGACGCCACGCGCGCGTCGTCCGCGATCCAGCTTCCGCGCGTCTCCCGACCGGCGGGCGCGAGTGGTGTGCGCACGCGGCGCGCGAGGAGATCCAGCTGCGCCTCGCGATAGGACGCGGGCGTGCCGATGTCGCGCCAGTACGCGCGCGCGATCCAGCCGAACGCGGGGATGCGGTCGCGGATCAGCGCGGGAAACACGTCGCGCTCGACCGAGACGACGGCGCCGCGCGGGATGCGGTCGAGGAGGGCGGCGTCGATCATGTAGATCCCCGCGTTGACCGTGTCGGTCGTGATCTCCTCCGGCGTCGTCGGCTTCTCCTTGAACGCGCGCAGGCGTCCGTCCGCCCCGGTCTCGACGAGCCCGAAGGGGCGCGGGTCGGGGACGGCCATCAGGTAGATCGTCGTCCGCGAGGCGCGCTCGGCGTGGAAGCGCGCCATCGCGGTGAGGTCGGCGTCGGTGAGCACGTCGCCGTTCAGCACGACCACCGTGCCGCGTGCGAGGTCCGCCGCGTGCCGGATGCCGCCGCCGGTGCCGCGGGCTTCGCGCTCCACCGCGTAGCGCAGGCGCACGCCGTGCGCACCGCCGTCGCCCAGCGCCGCGCGCACGTCGTCCACCCGATACGAGCAGGCGAGGACGACGTCCGTGATGCCGTGCTCGCGGAGCAGCGCGAGCTGGTAGGCGAGGAACGGGTGGTTGAGGAGCGGGACGACCGGTTTCGCGCGCGTGAGGGTGAGCGGCCGAAGCCGCGTGCCCTCGCCGCCCGCGAGGATGACCGCTTGCGCGCCGGCTAGGGGCTCGGCGTCCAGGTCTCCGCCTCGTTGATCAGCATGACCGGGATGCCGTCGCGAATCGGGTAGGCCTTGCGGCACGCCGGACAGATGATCCGCTCCTCCTCGAAGCGGAGATCGCCCTTGCACGCGGGGCACACCAGGATGGCTTTGAGCTCGTCGTCGATCATGTCCGCCCCCTGAACCATTCGAGCGTGAGACGCAGGCCCTCGTCCGTGTCCACGCGCGGCTCCCAGCCGAGCAGCCGCCGGGCGCGGGTGATGTCGGGCTGGCGCACCTTCGGATCGTCGACCGGCAGCGCCTGGAACACGATCTCGCTGCCGCTGTCCGCGAGCCGGATGATCCGCTTGGCCAGCTCGAGCAGCGTCATCTCGTGCGGGTTGCCGATGTTCACCGGGTCGTTGACGTTCGACTGCATGAGCCGCCAGATGCCGTCCACGAGGTCGGCGATGTACTGGAACGACCGCGTCTGCGAGCCGTCGCCGAACACGGTGAGCGGCTTGCCGGTCAGGGCCTGCGTCATGAACGCGGGGATCGCGCGGCCGTCGTGCAGGCGCATGTGCGGGCCGTAGGTGTTGAAGATCCGCACGATGCGAGTGTCGACCCCGTGCGTGCGGTGGTACGCCATCGTCATCGCCTCGGCGAAGCGCTTCGCTTCGTCGTAGACACCGCGTGGGCCGACAGGATTCACGTTCCCCCAGTACTCCTCGCGCTGCGGGTGCACGAGCGGATCGCCGTAGACCTCGGACGTCGATGCGATCAGGAAGCCGGCCCGCTTCGCCTTCGCCAGCCCGAGCGCGTTGTGCGTGCCGAGCGCGCCCACCTTGAGGGTCTGGATCGGGAACTCCAAATAGTCGCGCGGGGAGGCGGGGCTCGCGAGGTGCAGGACCCAGTCGAGCGGCCCGTCGACGGCCATGAACGACGTGACGTCCTGCTGGATGAACTGGAAGCCCGCGCGGGGCCACAGGCGCGCGATGTTCTCGGGCGAGCCCGTGATGAAGTTGTCGACGCAGACGACCTCGATGCCCCGGTCGAGCAGGGAGAGCGCCAGGTGCGAGCCGATGAAGCCCGCGCCACCCGTGATCAGGACCCTCATGACGGCCCGCTAGGCGGGCAGGACCGGGGGGCGGCCGATCGAGTGATACTCGAACCCGAGCCGGCGCATGCGCTCGGGCTCCCAGAGGTTGCGCCCGTCGAAGACGACGGGGCGCCGCATGACGGTCCTGAGCCGCTCCAGGTTGAGGAACTTGAACTCGTTCCACTCGGTGACCAGCACGACCGCGTCGGCGCCGTCCGCGGCGGCGTACGGCGAGTCGACGTACTCGACGACCGTGGGCAGCACCTTCTTCGCGTTCACCATCGCCACCGGATCGTAGGCGCGGACGGTGGCGCCGGCGTCGACGAGCTGGGAGACGATCTCGATGCTCTTCGCCTCGCGCATGTCGTCGGTGTTGGGCTTGAAGGCGAGGCCGAGGACGGCGAGCACCGTGTTGTTCAGGTTCCCCATGGCCCGGCTGATCGTCGTCACGAAGTGCTTCGTCCGGCCGCGGTTGATCTCGACCACCGCCTTGAGCAGCGCGAAGTCGTACCCGAGCGAGCCCGCGGTGTGGATCAGCGAGTCGGTGTCCTTCGGGAAGCAGCTGCCGCCGTATCCGAGACCCGCCTGCAGGAACGCGGCGCCGATGCGGGAGTCGAGCCCCACCCCCTTCATCACCTGGTGGACGTCCGCGCCCGCCTGCTCGCAGACGTTCGCGATGGCGTTCATGAACGAGATCTTGGTGGCGAGGAAGGCGTTCGACGCGTACTTGATGATCTCGGCGGACGGCACGTCGGTGATGATCATCGGCCGCTCGAGCGGCGCGTAGAGCTCCAGGAGCGACATCGCGACCTGCTGCGTCGGCGCGCCGATGACGATGCGGTCCGGGCGCAGCGTGTCCTCGATGGCGGAGCCTTCGCGGAGGAACTCCGGGTTCGACACCACGTCGAAGGGAACGGGCGTCTGCTGGTGGCGCTCGATGACCTCGCGCACGAACTCGCCCGTGCCCACCGGCACGGTCGACTTGTTCACGATGACCGTGTAGCGCTCCATCGCCTCCGCGATGCCTCGTGCCACCGCCGCCACCGCGGTGAGATCCGTGCGGCCGTCGTCGCCGGGGGGGGTGCCGACGGTGATGAAGACGATGACCGAGCGTCGCACCGCGCCCGCGAGGTCGGTCGTGAACGTGAGGCGGCGGTCGGCGACGTTGCGCCCGACCATCTCTTCGAGGCCGGGCTCGTAGATGGGCATCCGGCCCGCTTCGAGCGCCGCAATCTTGTCGGGGACGTTGTCGACGCACACGACGTCGTTGCCGAGATCAGCGAAGACGGCCCCGGTGACGAGGCCGACATAACCCGTTCCGACCACGCAAATGTTCATCGAGGCGCCACTATATCAAAGGGGGACCAGCCGGGCAGCGAGGTGGCGGCGGCTTGAAAAAGCTACTCGCGCCGTGGACTTACGGGTCAGGCGACGGCCGGGCCGTCGTCGTCCGGGTCGTCCCAGCCGCGGCGGCTGGTGATCTGGCTGCGCGCGTCGCGGACCGCGTCACCGAGCGAGTCGAAGCGCTGCCCCGAGATCGTGATGGTGTTGCTCTCGTCACGGGCCTTCCACATCCATGCGCGCCGATCGCGTCCCACGGGCACGAACTGGACTCTCACGCCGCCGCTCTGGTCTGCGGTGCTCATCGCGCTTCTCCTTGCCCGGCCACCTCATCCGAGGCGCTGCGCGGGAGAATTGCAACGCGGATGCCAGAGCGTCACTCCGCCTCGGCCGCCGCCCAGCGGAAGAACACCGCCGTGAACGCCAGCAGGGGGACGACGGCGGCCGGCACCCACATCAGCACCCCGCCGAGGCGCTGGTCCGCGAGCGGCGTCAGCGCGAGCAGGCGCGGCGCGGTCTCGTAGAACGGGTAGAGGAGGTCCTCCGCGTACGTGATCATCGCGGCCACCGCCGTCATCGGGATCCCGAAGGCGAACAGGTAGAGGATCTGCGCGGGATACGGGACGGCCGGCGCCGCGGCGGAGCGCCCGAGCACCGGCCACCACGCGAGCGTCGCCGTCGCCATCAGCGTCAGGTGCTGGACGACGTGCCAGGCGTGGACTTCCAGCGCGAGCGCGTACGCCGCGGGCAGGTGCCAGCCGACCAGCGCGATAGTGTAGAGGGCGAGCGCCGGCACCGGACGCGTCACCGCGCGCGTCAGCCGGCCGAGGCCGCCGCGCGCGACGAGCGCGTCGATCATCCAGCCGGGAGTGGCGGCGAGCAAGAGCGGTGGCACCACGAGGGTGAGCACGAGGTGCTGGACCATGTGCGCGCTGAAGAGGTACCGCTCGCTCAGCTCGTGGACGGGACCGTTCAGCATCACGAGGACCGCCGCGAGCGCGACCGCGAGCGCGGCGGCCTCGCGCAGCGAGGGGCGCGCGCGCCGCGCGAGCCACGCGCCGCTCCAGGCGCCCGCCAGGAGGCCGACGCCGGCGACCACGTCGAGGTGCACGGCCGCCCACGTGCCGGCGAAGAGCGTCAGCAGGTCCGTCATCGCCGATAGACGAGGAAGTCGCCGCTCAGGGTGGTGAGCGCGACCACGAGGCCGGTCGCCACCACGAGCGCCCCGCCGAAGATCCACCACAGCGCGCGGGTGTCGTAGCGGAGATGCATGAAAAAGAGGACCACGAGCGCGAACTTCCCTGCAGACATCACCAGGAGCAGCGGCACGACGATCGGCGTCAGCGCGCGGATGTACAGCACGGCGAACTCGAGCGCGGTGACCACGGTGAGGATCCCCGCCACCACGAGGTAGGTGCGGAGGTCGGCGTGGCCGCCATCCGCGGGGCCGCGATCGGGGTCGGTCACGGGACGAGGTACACGAGGGTGAAGATCGCGATCCATACGACGTCCACGAAGTGCCAGTAAAGGCCCGCGATCTCGATCTTCGGCGCGTCGGCGACGTCGAGCTTCCCGCGGAGGTCGAGCACCAGCAGGGTGGCGAGCCACGTCACGCCGACGGCGACGTGGGCGCCGTGGAAGCCCGTCAGCACGAAGAACGTCGAGCCGAAGAGGTTCGTCCGCAGGCCGAGGCCCTCATGGGCGAACTCGATGAACTCGTAGGCCTGGAAGCCGAGGAAGATCACCCCGAACACGATCGTGCCGCCGAGCCACAGCCGCGTCTGCCGCCGGTCGCCGCGCTGGGCGGCCGCGAGCGCGAGCACCATCAGCAGCGACGACATCAGGAGGTCGAACGTGCTCAGCGTGGTGAGCGGGATGTTGAGGATCTCCTCGGGCGTCGGGCCCACCACGCTGCGGCCCTTGTAGGCGAGGTAGGTCGCGATCAGCGTGCCGAAGAAGAAGCATTCCGAGCCGAGGAACACCCACATCGCGAGCTTGCGGTGATCCACCCCGAGCTCGCCGACCTGGTCGGCGTGCGCGGGGTTCCTGTGGTGCTCGAGCGCGAAGGCGAACAGCGCCACCACCGTGACGGCGACGCCGGCCACCAGGAGCGCCACCTGCAGCAGCGCGCCGAAGGCGGCCGCCAGCATGCCGGCGGCCGCGACGATCGGCCACACCGACGGGTCCGGCATGTGGATGCCGTGCGCCTCGGGCTGCGGCGGGCGCGGCACGGGCTTGGTGCCGTGCCGGTCGCCGTACTTCTCGCGCCAGAACGTGTCGCGGCTGTAGACCGGCGGTATCTCGTCGAAGTCGTGCGGCGGCGGGGGCGACGACGTCCGCCATTCGAGGGTACGGCCGTCCCAGGGATCGGCGGGGGCGAGGGTGCCGTGGCGGAAGCTGCGCAGGGCGTTCACCGCGAAGAGCGCGACGCCGACACCGAGGATGAAGGCGCCGATCGTCGAGACGAGGCTCCACAGCGCCCACCCCGTCTCGGCGCTGTACGTGTAGATCCGCCGCGGCATGCCGAGCGCGCCGAGGAAGTGCTGCGGGAAGAAGGTCACGTTGAAGCCGACGAACATGACCCAGAAGTAGAGCCGCCCGAGCCGCTCGTCGAGCAGGCGCCCGGTCATCTTCGGCCACCAGTAGTGCAGCCCTGCGAAGATGCCGAAGAGGCTGCCGCCGATCAGGACGTAGTGCATGTGCGCGACCACGAAGTACGTGTCGTGCTGCTGGAGATCCACGGGCGGCGACGAGTGCATGATCCCGGACAGGCCGCCGATCGTGAAGAGGCCGATGAGCCCCGCGGCGAAGCGGAAGGCGGTCGTGATGCGAATCGTGCCGCCCCAGAGCGTGGCCAGCCAGTTGAAGATCTTCACCCCCGTGGGGATCGCGATCAGCATGGTGGCGATCGCGAAGGCGGCGTCGGCCACCGGCCCCATGCCGGCCGCGAACATGTGGTGGCCCCACACGCCGAAGCCGTAGAACGCGATCAGGATGCCGGAGTAGATCATCACCGGCGCGCCGAACAGCGGCTTGCGCGCGAACGTCGGGATGACCTCGGACACGATCCCGAACGCGGGGAGGATCAGGATGTAGACCTCCGGGTGTCCGAAGATCCAGAAGAGGTGCTGCCACAGGTGGAGGTCCCCGCCCGCGGCCACGTTGTAGAAGTGGGTGCCGAAGAAGCGGTCGAACGCGAGGAAGATGAGGCCGACCGTGATCGGGGGGAAGGCGAAGACGACGAGGAACTGCACGATCAGCGTCATCCACACGAAGAGCGGCATGCGCATCAGCGTCATGCCCGGCGCGCGCATGTTGAGGATGGTGGCGATGAAGTTGACGCCCGCGATGATCGACGAGAGGCCGAGCAGTTGGAGCGAGATGTTCCAGAAGTCCACGCTCGGGCTCGGCGTGAACGGCCGCAGCGTGAGGTTGGCGTAGCCGAACCAGCCGACGTCGGGCGGCGTGCGGAAGAGGAAGCTCGCGTTGAGGAAGAGCCCCCCCGCGAGGAACACCCAGAACGAGAGCGCGTTCAGGCGCGGGAACGCGACGTCGCGCGCGCCGATCATCAGCGGGACCATGTAATTGAAGAACGCCGCGTTGAGCGGCATGATCGCGAGGAAGACCATCGTCGTGCCGTGCATGGTGAACAGCGCGTTGTAGAACTCCGCGCTCACGAGCCCGAGGTTCGGCTGCGCGAGCTGCGCGCGGATGATGAGCGCCTCCAGGCCGCCGATCAGCAGGAACGCGAACGAGCTCACGCCGTACAGGATCCCGATGCGCTTGTGGTCCACGGTCGTGAGCCAGCCCCGGACTCCCCCGACCGCGTGCGCCGGCGCGTGGGGCAGCGCGTCGACCCGCGTGGCGCTCACTCGAGGCTCAGCAGGTAGGCGGCGAGCGCGCGGGCCTGCTCGTCGGTATAGGCAAATGCGGGCATCTTCACGCCCGGCTTCAGGCGTGGAGCGTCGCGGACCCACTCGGCGAGCGGCTCGAGGGCGTTGGGGAACAGGCCGGCGCCCAGCGTGCGGCGGCTCCCGAAGTGCGTGAGGTCGGGGCCGAGGACGCCGGTGGACACGCCCCGCACGGTGTGACAGCCGACGCAGGCGCTGCCCGCGAACAGCGCCTTGCCGGCGGCCACGGCGGCGCCGGCGTCCACCGCGGGCGCGCGTTGCGCCGCCAGCCACCGGTCGAAGTCCGCGGGCGTCGCGACGACGACGCGGAATCCCATGTTCGCGTGCGAGGCCCCGCAGAACTCCGCGCACTGCCCCCAGTACTCGCCCGGCGTGTCCGGTACGACGGTGATCGCGTTCCGCCGGCCGGGGACGACGTCCCTCTTGCCGCCGAACTTCGGCACCCAGAAGCTGTGCAGCACGTCCGGGCCTTCCAGGGCGAAGTACACGGGCCGGCCGGCCGGGACGACGAATTCGTTCGCGGTCACGACGTCGAGGCCGGGGTAGGAGAACTCCCACCACCACTGATGACCGCGCACGACGACTTCCAGCGCGTCCGGCGGCTTCGCCTGGATCTGCGTGCGGAACACGACCTGCACGGTCGGGACCGCGATCAGCAGGAGGATGAGGGCCGGTCCGATCGTCCAGGCGATCTCCAGCCACGGGTGCCCCTGGGTTTGCGGCGGCAGCGGGGCGCCCGGGCGATCGCGGAACCGCAGGAGCGCATAGCCGAGGACCCCGAACACGACGACGGCGATGACGATCGAGGCCCACGTGATGAGCGCGTACAGGTCCAGCACGTCGCGCGCCACGTCCGAGCGCGCGATCAAGGTGGACATCGGCCCGTCCCAGGCGCAGCCGCCGGCCGACACGGCGGCGGCGGGGACGAGCATGCGCAGGAGGTGGCGCCCGCCGGGAGTCACAGCACTCCGAAGCTACCGGAGCCGCACCACCTCCGCAACGGATCGCGGCCTACGCGTTCGCGAGGTCGAGCAGCGTGTGGAGCAGCACGTTGGCGCCGCGCTCCACCGCACGGGGATCGCTGGTCTCGTCCGTGCGATGGCTCTTGCCGCCGACCGACGGGATGAAGATCATCCCCGAGTCGGTCACCGCGGCGAGGTTCTGCGCGTCGTGCCCGGCCGCGGAGTACATCCGCTGCGCGCTCAGGCCCTGCGTCTTGCACACCGCCTCGATGGCGTCCTGGATGCGGGGCGCGCACGGCGCGGGCAGCGTGGCGGACATGGGCCGTACCTCGACGCGCAGCTCCCGCGCCTTCGCGACGCCTTCGGCGAGGTCCCGGCACTCGTTCCAGAGACGCTCGAGGACTGCGGGGTCCGGATCGCGCATCTCGTGCACGAGCTCCGTCCGGCCGGGCACGATGTTGGACGCGCCCGGGTGGACGTACACGACCCCGATGTTCGTGACGCTCACCGGGCTCCCGCGGCTCACGACGTGCTCGCGCGCCTTCAGCGCGTAGTCCGCGGCGCCGAGGAAGGCATCGCGCCGCCGCTCCATCGGCGTGGTTCCCGCGTGGTCGGCCTGCCCGTGGAAGACGATGCGCGAGCGCCGCACGCCGACGATCGCCTGGACGACGCCGATGTCGACGCCGGCCTCCTCGAGCCGCGGGCCCTGCTCGATGTGCAGCTCGACGTACGACGCGACCGCGGCCGCCGGCGTCGCGGCCTCGCCGATCTTCGCGGGATCGAAGCCGGCGCGGCGCATGACGTCGACCAGCTTCTCGCCGTCGACCGCCGCCATCTGGGGCACCTGCGCCACGTCCAGCTTCCCGCAGAAGGCGCGCGAGCCGAACAGCGCGCCGTAGCGTCCTTCCTCGTCGCTCCACGCCGCCACGACGAGGGGCCGGCGGGCGGCGGCCTCGTGCTGGGCCACCGTGTGCAGGCACTCGAGGCCCGCGAGCACGCCGAGCGCGCCGTCCAGCGTGCCGCCCTCGGGCACGGTGTCGATGTGCGAGCCGGTCAGTACCACCGGGCGCTCGGCGCTGAAGCGATCGACGCCGAGGGCGCCGAACGTGTTGCCCGCGCCGTCGACCCACGTGGTGAGCCCGGCGGCCTGCATCTCGCGCAGGAGCCACGCGCGGGCCTCCTCGTGCGCGACGCCCCAGCAGTGGCGCGTGACGCCGCCGCCCGGCAGCGCCCCGAAACGCGCGAGCTCCTCGAGGCGACGCATCAGACGTCCGGAATCGATGGCAAGCATGGCGGAGCGGAGTATATTATGAACCACCGTTCAGTTTCGTCTCACCCCCGCCGCAGGAGGGGACATTGGATTTCTCGCTGACTCCCGACCAGGAAGCGTTCCGCGAGCGCGTGCGCGCGTGGCTCAAGACCAACAACCCCGTCGACTGGCAGCGCAAGGTCGGCTCGTCGGATGTGCCGCGACCCGAGGCGTACGAGTTCCTCCGCCGGTGGCAGCGGCAGCTCTTCGACGCGGGCTTCATCGGCCTCACGTGGCCGAAGGAGGCGGGCGGGCAGGGGCTCACGTTCATGGAGGAGCTGATCCTTCATGAAGAGATGGCCGTAGCCAAGGCGCCGCCCATCCTCAACATCCTCGGCGTCGGCATGGCCGGCCCCACGATCGTCGCGTACGGCACCGAGGCGCAGAAGAAGCGCTACCCCGCGAAGATCCTCTCGTGCGAGGAGATCTGGTGCCAGGGCTACTCCGAGCCGAACTCCGGCTCCGACCTCGCCGGGCTGCAGACGCGCGCGGTGAAGGACGGCGACCACTACGTGATCAACGGCCAGAAGGTGTGGACGTCGCTCGCGCACATCGCCGACTACATGATGCTGCTCGCGCGCACGGATCCCGAGGCGCCGAAGCACAAGGGCATCACGTACTTCCTGCTCGACATGAAGTCGCCGGGCGTGACCGTGAAGCCGCTCAAGCAGATCACCGGCGATCCCGAGTTCAACGAGGTCTTCTTCGACAACGTGCGCGTGCACGAGTCGCAGGTGCTCGGCGAGGTGAACAACGGCTGGCAGGTCGGGCTCACCACGCTGATGTACGAGCGGCTCGCGCTCGGCTTCGGGCTGCAGGTGCGGCTGCGCATCACGCTCGAGGGGCTCATCGACATGGCGCGCAAGGTCGAGAAGAGCGGGCGCGCGGTGACGAAGGACCCGGTCATGCGGCAGAAGCTCGCGCAGCTCTGGATCGACACCGAGTCGCTGAAGTACACGGGCGCGCGCGCGATCACGAAGCTGCTCAAGGGTGAGATGCCCGGCCCCGAGGCGTCCGCGGGCAAGATGGTCTGGGTCGAGACGCACCAGAAGCTGCAGGAGCTCGCGATGGAGCTGCAGGGCCCCTACAGCCAGCTCATGCAGGGCTCCGACTGGGCGCTCGACGGCGGCACCTGGCAGTACACGTTCCTCCGCTCGCGCGCCAACTCGATCGAGGGCGGCACGACGGAGATCCAGAAGAACATCATCGGCGAGCGCGTGCTCGGCCTTCCGAAAGGGTAAGCGCCATGGACTTCGGGTTCAGTCAGGAACAGGAGCTGCTTCGGGCCACCGCGCGCAAGTTCCTCGAGAACGAGTGCACGTCCGAGTTCGTGCGCGCCCGCATGGAGGAGCCCGCGGGCGTCACCGACGAGCTCTGGAAGAAGCTCGGCGAGCAGGGCTGGCTCGGCCTCGTCTATCCCGAGGAGTTCGGGGGCACCGGCCTCGGCTTCGTGGACCTCACGGTGCTGATGGAGGAGATGGGGCGCGCGGTGATGCCCGGACCGTTCTTCTCGACGCTGCTCGGCGGGCTCGCGATCCTCGAGGCCGGCGGCCCCGAGCACAAGAAGGAGTGGCTCGGCCGGATCTCGGACGGGCAGGCGAAGGCGACCCTCGCGTGGACCGAGCCGAGCGCGCGCTGGGACGCGGCGGGCGTGACGACGCGCGCGAAGGCCGCGGGTGGCGGCTACACGCTGAGCGGGACCAAGCTGTTCGTGCCCGACGCGCACCTCGCGGACGTCCTCGTGGTGGTCGCGCGCACGTCGGACGGCAAGCGTCCCGAGGACGGCGTGAGCCTCTTCCTCGTGCCGAAGGGCGCGAAGGGGCTCAGCGTCAAGCTGCTGCCCACCATGGACCAGACGCGCAAGCTCTGCGAGGTCAAGCTCGAGGACACGCCCGCGACGCTGCTCGGCGTGAAGGACGGCGGCTGGGCGCCGCTCGAGCGCGTGGTGCAGCGGGCGACGGTGGCGCTGTGCGCCGAGATGTGCGGCGGCGCGCAGAAGGTCCTCGACATGACGACCGACTACGCGAAGATCCGCATCGCGTTCGGCAAGCCCATCGGCTCGTACCAGGGCGTCAAGCACCGCGCAGCGGACATGCTGGTGGACGTGGAGAACGCGAAGTCGCTCACGTACTACGCGGCGTGGGCGGTGGACGAGAACGTGCCCGAGGCGGCGCTGGCGTGCTCGATGGCCAAGGCCTACACGTCGGATGCGTACCGCAAGGTGGCGGGCGCCGGCATCCAGCTCCACGGCGGCATCGGCTTCACGTGGGAGCACGATCTGCACCTCTACTTCAAGCGCGCGAAGGCCTCCGAGTTCACGTTCGGCGACGCGACGTACCACCGGGAGAAGGTCGCCCAGCTCATCGCATTGTGAGGGGGGCTTCGCCCTGATTGCGCACATGGAGGGGGCCCCGGGCGGCCCCCTCCATGCCGCCCCTCTCTCGTAGAGCCGAGTGCGCGGGCGAAGCCCGCGCTCGAACTGGCGCGCGTGGCGGGTATCATCCCATCGTGACGCTCGATCCGAGTTCTCCGACTCCCGCCGTACCTCGTCCGGCGGCCTCAGTGCTTCTCGTTCGGGAATCCAGCGCCGCCGCCGCGCCCGTCGAGGTCTACATGATCCGGCGCAACCGCGGGATGAAGTTCCTCGGCGGGTTCTACGCGTTTCCCGGGGGGAAGGTGGATCCCGCCGACGGCGAGGCCGCCGCCCTCGCGCGCGTGCGAGGGCTCGCGGCGGAAGAAGCGGCGCGCTGCTTCACCGACGGCGCCGGGCCGGCGCCGATCGCCTACTGGGTGACCGCGGCGCGCGAGCTGCTCGAAGAAACCGGCGTCCTCTACGCGTGCGACGCGGCGGGCCGCGCGCTGGACGCGGGCGACGCGGCGGCGGTCGAGGCGTGCCGGCGCGAGGTGATGGACGGCGTGCCGTTCATCGAGGCGCTCGGGCGTCGCGACTGGTACTGCGACCTCCGCGCGCTGCGCTACCTGTCCCACTTCACCACGCCGCCGAGCAGCCCCATCCGCTTCACCGCGCGGTTCTTCGTGTGCCCGCCCCCGCTCGGGCAGACGCCGCAGCTCTTCACCGAGGAGACGTCCGAAGGCTTCTGGATCGCCCCGGCGGAGGCGTACTGGCGCTTCATGGACGACGAGATGGCGATGGCCGAGCCGGCGGAGTACGCGCTGGCCTATCTCGCGCAGTTCGGCTCGCTCGCCGAGCTGTGGGCGGCGCACGCGGACGGCGGCGCGCGCTTCGAGGGCACGAGCCACCGCAGCGACGAGATCCACCCGGACTGGCGGAGCCACCGCTTCCCGTTCCGCGCCCGCGGGTGAGCATGGCGAGCCACGCGGTCGACATCACCATGCGGTGGAGCGAGTCGGATCCCGCCGGCATCGCGTTCTATCCCAGGTTCTTCGAGTGGTTCGACATCGCGTGCGCGGCGCTGTTCGATGCGCTGGCGCTGCCGTGGCCGGCGCTGTTCCCGGAGCGGAACATCGTCGGCGTGCCGATCGTGGAGTGCGGTGCCACGTTCGGCTCGCCGGTGAAGTGGGGCGACACGATGCGGGTGACCGCGACCGTCGCGTGGGTGAAGGAGAAGATGTTCCGCGTGGACTACGAGGTCGCGATCGGCGACCGCCATTGCGCGCGCGGCTTCGAGGTGCGCGCGTGGGTCGGCAAGCCGTCGTCGCCGGACCAGCCGCTCCGCGCGCTGCCGATCCCCGACGACGTGAGAAAGAAACTGGAGGCCGCATGAAACCGGAAGTGGTGTTCACGAAGGCCGCGCCGAAGACCGGGTTCTCCGAAGGCACCGAGTCGCCGATCGCCCAGGGCGTGACGTGCGGCGACTTCGTGTTCGTCTCGGGGCAGGGGCCGCTCGATTCCGTCACCAAACAGATCGTGTCGGACGACATCGAGGAGCAGACGCGGGTCACGCTGGACAACTGCCGCGTCGTGATCGAGGCCGCGGGCAGCGCGATGGAGCACGTGGTGAAGGTCGGCGTGTTCCTGCGCGACATGAAGGACTTCAACGCCTTCAACACCGTGTTCAAGGCGTACATGAAGGGCGTGCAGCCCGCGCGCACGACGGTGGAGGCCTCGCCGCCCCGCGCCGGCGTCAACGTCGAGATCGACGCGATCGCGTGGATCCCCCGGTGAGCCGCTAGAGCGAGCGGGCGAAGAAGTCCGCGAGCCGCCCCTCGAAGCCTTCAACGCGGTCGTTGTGCGTGCCCGCGCCGAAGTGGAACTCCGCGCGCGGGTTGCCGGCGAGCGCGCGCTGCAGCCGCTCGGCGTGGGCGAACGGGATCTGCTCGTCGTCGCGGCTGGCCCAGAGCTGCACGGGGATCGTGAGCTCCGCCGCCGCCGTCTCCGGTGACGGGCGCGTGATGTCCGCGCCGAAGGCGAGCCGGCCCCAGAGGATCATCAGCTCGACGAACGGATGCTTGAGCAGCCAGAAGATCCCGTAGATGTCGCGCGCGAGCACGCGCAGGTCGGCGAACGGCGCCCACGCCGCCACCGCCCGGATCCGCGGGTCTTCCGCCGCGCCCATCAGCGCGACCGCGCCGCCCAGCGAGTAGCCGAAGACGCCGATGCGCGTGTACCCCTGCGCGACGGCCGCGTCGACCACGCGGCGCAGGTCGCCGCGCTCGCGGAAGCCGAGGGTGGTGGCGCGACCGCCGCTCTCGCCGAACGAGCGCAGGTCCACGAGCAGGACGGCGAAGCGCGGATGCAGCGCGCCGGCGATCGGCAGGAGGTCCGCCTTGTTCGCGGGATAGCCGTGCAGCAGGATCACGAGCGGACCCTCGCCCGTGGGCCGGCGCGTCGGCGGCTCGATGAGCCAGGCGGCGAGGCGGATGCCGTCTTCGCTCGCGATCGTCAGCGCTTCGGCGACCATCCGGTAGTCCGCGGGCGTCCCCGGGATCGCGAGGCGCGGCGGCCGCACGGCCATCCAGAACGTCCACGCGCTGAACGCGAGGAGGACGGCGACGGCGACGAGCATCCAGACGAGCCCCTTCACCACGCGGCCATTGTAGAGTTGTGCCCACTCGCGCGTGGGAGGGTGGTCGATGTCGGTGTCGCGGTCGGTCGAGGGGGGCGTCCTGCTCGGGATGCGGAAGGTCGAGACCGTCGAGCAGATGCCGGGCGAGTACCGGCAGGTGGTGATGAAGCTGCTCTACGCGCTCGCCTCCACGGAGTTCGCGTCGGTCGAGCAGCACCAGCCCGGGATCAACCAGGCTCCAACGTCCCGTTCGAGCCGTGGGTCGACACCGTGACGTTCTGCTTCACGATGGACCTGGTCGCCTGGTACCACCCTCGACAAGTGGTACCCCCACGCGCTCGACACGTTCGGCAAGTCCCGGTCGACGTTCAGCGATCTGGCCGTCGCCTACGGGGTGCGGCGCTGGGGCAACGCCGAGCTGCGCGGGATGTACAAGGCGGACATCGACGCGCAGATCGCGAGGCTCGGCCTCCGGGTACCCTCCGCGGACCGCGGCCGGAGGATCTGGTAGCTCGGGTCGCGTGTTAAGATTCCGCCGCCTTTCCGCGGAGAAAGGCATGGACCAAGAGGAGGACCACCCGTGCAGAAAGTGACGCGTTCCCTCGGTTTCGCGCTCCTCGCGGCCCTGCTCGCCGTGAGCCCGGCGGCCGCGCAGGAAAAGGTCAAGATCGGCTTCATCACCACGCTGTCCGGCCCGCAGGGCGTCATCGGCGAGGACATGAAGAACTCGGTCGAGCTCGCGCTCGACCACCTCGGCCGCAAGGTCGGCGGCCTCGACGTCGAGATCATCTACGGCGACGACCAGGTCAAGCCCGACGTCGGCAAGCAGCTCGCGGACGAGATGCTGAAGAAGCACCGCGTGCACTTCGTGTCCGGCATCATCTGGTCGAACGTGATGCTGGCGGTCGCGCCCACGGTGACGGGCGCCGGCACGTTCATGATCGGCACCAACGCGGGTCCCCACGACCTCGCGGGGAAGCTGTGCCACGAGATGTTCTTCACGACGTCGTGGCAGAACGACCAGACGCCCGAGGCGATGGGCAAGCACATGCAGGACCAGGGGCTCACCGACGTGTACCTGATGGCCCCGAACTACGCGGCCGGCAAGGACATGCTCACGGGGTTCAAGCGGTACTTCAAGGGCCGCATCGTCGACGAGGTCTACACGAAGCTCGGCCAGACCGACTACCAGGCGGAGATCAGCCAGCTCCGCGCGAAGAACCCCAAGCACGTGTTCGTCTTCTACCCGGGCGGCATGGGCATCCAGTTCCTCAAGCAGTACGCGGAAGCGGGGCTGCGCAACCAGATCCCGCTCTACTCGGTCTACACGGTGGACGAGCTCTCGCTGCCCGCGGTGAAGGAAGCGGCGCTCGGCCAGTTCGAGACGCGCTACTGGAGCCCGGACCTCAAGAACGCCGCGAATGCGAAGTTCGTCGGCGACTACCGGAAGAAGCACAACGGCAAGACGCCCTCGTTCTACGGCGCGCAGAGCTACGACGGCATCCTCCTGATCGACTCCGCGATCAAGGCCGTGAAGGGTAACCTGAGCGACAAGAAGGGCATGATCGCCGCCATGCGCAAGGCGGACTACCCGTCGACGCGCGGGAAGTACACGTACAACGTGAACCACTTCCCGATCCAGAACTACTACCTGCTCAAGGCCGTCCAGGGCGCGACCGGCCTCGAGATGCAGATCCAGCGCACGGTGTTCGAGAACCACAAGGACTCGTACTCGCAGGAATGCGGGATGAAGTGGTAGGTCCCCGCTCGGGGAACCACGCAGGGGGCGCGGCGACCGCCGCGCCCCCTTTCGTTTACCTGCGCACGGGCTGATGCTCCTCGTCCTCGAACAGGCGCTCAACGGCCTGCAGTTCGGCGTGATGCTCTTCCTCATGGCCGCGGGCCTCACGCTCGTCTTCGGCATCATGAACATGGTCAACCTCGCCCACGGCTCGCTCTACATGATGGGCGCGTACTTCGCCGCCACGTTCCTCACGCACACCGGCAACTATCCGCTCGCCGTGCTGCTCGCGCTCGTCGCCACGCTGCTCGTCGGCGTCGTCACCGAGGTCGTCGCGCTGCGCACGCTCTACGAGCGCGATCACCTGGACCAGGTGCTGGCCACCTTCGGACTGATCCTGTTCTTCAACGAGCTCGTCGCGGTCTTCTGGGGCCGCGCGGCGCTCTACACGTCGCTGCCGACGTGGCTCGGCGGGCATCTCCAGATCCTCGGCATCCGGTACCCCGTCTACCGCGCGGTCGTCATCCTGGTCGGCGTCCTCGTCGCGCTGCTGCTGTGGGTGGTCGTGACGCGCACGCGGCTCGGCATGCTGATCCGCGCGGGCGCGACGAACCGCACGATGGTCGCGGCGCTCGGGGTGAACATCCGCCTGCTCTACACGGTCGTGTTCGGCTTCGGCGCCGCGCTCGCCGGGCTCGCGGGGCTGATGGCGGGGCCGATCTACGCGGTGCAGCCGGGCATGGGCGAGCAGATCCTCATCCAGGTCTTCGTGGTCATCGTGATCGGCGGGATCGGGTCGATCCGCGGCGCGCTCGTCGGCGCCCTGGTCGTCGGGATGGTGGACACGCTCGGCCGCGCGTTCCTGAAGCCGATGCTGGCGGCGGTGCTGTCGCCGACGGCCGCGCAGAACGCGGGCCCCGCGCTGGCCTCGATGCTGATCTACCTGCTGATGGCGGTCGTGCTCGCGTTCCGTCCCCAGGGCCTGTTCCCGACCGTGCGCTCGCGATGAGAGCGCGGACGATCGCGCTCGCGCTGGGACTCCTCGCGCTGGCGCTCGTGCCGCCGCTCGCCGGCGTCTTCAATCAGCCGTTCTACATCGACCTCTTCCGCCGCACGATGATCTTCGCGATCGCCGCCCTCAGCCTCGACCTCATCCTCGGCTACGGCGGGCTCGTCTCGTTCGGCCACGCCGCGTACCTGGGCATCGGCGCCTACGCCGTGGGCGTGCTCATGCACCACGGGGTCACCAACGGCTTCCTGCAGTGGACCGTCGCGATCGTGGGCTCCGCCGCGGTGGCGCTCGTCATCGGCGCCGTGTCGATTCGCGCGAGCGGCGTGTACTTCATCATGATCACGCTCGCGTTCACGCAGATGCTCTACTACCTCGGGCTCAGCATCGAGGAGTACGGCGCGGACGACGGCATGCGCCTCACGACGACGAGCCAGTTCGGGGGCCTGATCGACCTCAAGAACCCGGCGGCGTTCTACTACCTGGTCCTGGCGATCCTCGTGCTGTTCCTCTACGTCTCGCACCGCATGGTGAACGCGCGGTTCGGCATGGTGCTTCGCGCGACGAAGGCCAACGAGCCGCGGGCGCGCGCGATCGGCTTCTCGCCGTACGGCTACAAGCTCACCGCGTTCGTGATCGCCGGGGCCATGTGCGGCGTCGCGGGCGCGCTGCTCGTGAACCACACCGAGTACCTCACGCCGGAGTTCATGCACTGGACCCGCTCGGGCGAGATCATGTTCATGGTGATCCTCGGCGGCATGGGGACGCTCGTCGGCCCCGTCGTCGGCGCCATCGTGCTCCTGCTCCTCGAGGACGTGCTGTCCGCGTGGACGACGCACTGGCAGATGATCCTCGGGCCGATCCTCCTCCTCGTGGTGCTCTTCGCCAAGCGCGGCCTGGTGGGGCTCCTCCCGGAGCGCGGCCGCGATGGCTGAGACGCTGCTGGCCGTCCGCGGGCTCACGAAGAGCTTCGGCGGCCTGATCGCGACGAACCGCGTCGACCTCGCGATCGAGACCGGCGAGACGCACGCGGTCATCGGCCCGAACGGCGCGGGCAAGACCACGCTCATCGCGCAGCTCGCGGGCGACCTGCGCCCGGACGCGGGCGCCATCCTGTTCGCCGACCGCGACGTGACCGCGCTCGCGGCGCCCGCGCGCTCGCACCTCGGGCTCTCGCGCTCCTTCCAGATCACCAGCGTGTTCCGCGAGTTCAGCGCGCTCGACAACGTCGCGCTCGCGGTGCAGGCGCACGCGGGGCACAGCTTCCGGTTCTGGCGCGCGGCGCGGCGGGAGCCCGCGCTGCGCGACGCGGCGCGCGCGATGCTCGCATCGGTCGGCCTCGGCGCGCGGGCGGACGTCGTCGCCGCGAACCTCGCGCACGGCGAGCAGCGGCAGCTCGAGATCGCCATGGCGCTCGCGACGCGGCCGCGCCTGCTCCTGCTGGACGAGCCGATGGCGGGCATGGGCCCCGACGAGTCGCAGCGGATGATCGAGCTCCTCCGCACGCTGAAGGGTGGCCAGACGATCCTGCTCGTGGAGCACGACATGGACGCGGTGTTCGCGCTGGCCGACCGCATCTCGGTGATGGTCTACGGCCGCCTCATCGCGACCGGCGCCCCGGAGGCGATCCGCGCCAACCCGGAAGTGCGCGAGGCCTACCTCGGCGAGGAGGTGGGCTGATGCTCGCGGTGCGCGGCCTGGAGGCGGCGTACGGCGCGAGCCAGGTGCTGTTCGGCATCGACTTCGCGATCCGCGCGGGCGAGGTCGTGACGCTGCTGGGGCGCAACGGCATGGGCAAGACCACGACCGTGCGGGCGATCATGGGCATCCTGCCGCATCGGGCGGGTGAGGTGCTGCTGGACGGCGCGCGCCTGCACGGGCTGCCGTCGTATCGCGTCGCGCAGCGCGGCCTCGGCCTCGTGCCGGAGGGGCGCGAGGTCTTCCCGACGCTCAGCGTGCGGGAAAACCTGCTCGCGACGGCGGCGAACCGCCTCCGCCAGCCGGAGCCCTGGAGCATCGACCGTGTCTTCGCCCTGTTCCCGCAGCTCGCCGGGCGCGCGCAGCAGCTCGGCGGTACGCTGTCGGGAGGCGAGCAGCAGATGCTCGCGATCGGCCGCGCGCTGATGACGAACCCGCGCCTGCTGATCCTGGACGAAGCGACGGAGGGGCTGGCGCCGCTGATCCGCGAGGAGATCTGGCGCTGCCTCGAGCGCGTGAAGGCGGCGGGGCAGTCGATCCTCGTCATCGACAAGAACGTGCGGGCGCTGACGCGTATCGCGGACAGCCACTACGTGCTGGAGAAGGGCCGCATCGTGTGGACCGGCAGCTCGGCGGAGCTGGCCGCGCGCGAAGACGTGCAGCACAGATATTTGGGGGTATAGACCGTGCCCTGGATCGATCCCGACTTTCCGACGACCGAAACGCCGAGCGGCCTCATCGGGCGCGTGCTCGGGCTCAACCCCGGCATGATGACCGGGCCCGGCACCAACACGTATCTCGTCGGGCGGCGCGAGCCGATCCTGATCGACACCGGCATCGGCGTCCCCGAGTACATCCCGCTGCTCGAGCGCTACATGGCCGAGCGCGGCTGGGCGAAGCTCTCCCGCGTGGTGCTCACGCACCACCACAAGGACCATCTCGGCGGCGTGAAGGACCTTCGTACGCGCTTCCCCGGTCTCCCCGTGGCCAAGCGGACGCACACGACCGACGCGCTCGAAGGCGTCGCGAACATCGGCGACGGCGAGGTCATCGAAGGCGACGGCTTCACGCTGGTGCCGATCCACACGCCCGGCCACGCCTCCGACCACCTCTGCTACTACATGCCGGAGGAGAAGGCGCTGTTCACGGGCGACGTGGTGCTCTCGGGGTCGACAAGCGTGATTCCGTCGGGCGACGGCGACCTGCTCGACTACATGAATTCGCTGAAGCGTCTGCAGGGCTTCGACGTGCGGCGGATCTACTCGGCGCACGGCCCCGTGATCGAGGACGGCCCCGGCCGCATCGCGGAATACATCGAGCACCGGCTGATGCGCGAGCGGCAAATTCTCGAAGTGCTCGGCGGCGGCACCGACACGATTCCGGCGATGGTGAAGGTCATCTACAAGGACGTGCCGGAGAAGCTCCATCAGATGGCCGGCCAGTCGGTGGAGTCGCACCTGAAGAAGCTGGCGCGCGAGGGCCGCGTGCGCGAGACGACGGTGAAGGACGCGCCCTCGATGTGGGTACTTATCTAGCGTCCGCGATCGAGGCGCGGGCGTCGGTAGTGGCTCAGGTTCGGCGCTTTACGGGCCGCCGAATGGTTTCGAAGCACGTCGTTAACAACAGGCCGCTTGGCGCTGTACGTATTATTCGAACTTCGTGCCCAGTGCATATGACATTGCGCGTGTGCGCCTGCGATGAAAGCGTGAGTGTCTCACGAGGTGCGGGAGCTGTCCCGAGTCGCCAACCCTTGCTGGTTAGGAGACACCAATGGTGGACACGTACACAAAGTTTGTTCTTACCGTAATTGCAGGTGCTCTCGTCGCGCTCGTTATGCGGCCCGCGTTTCAGGCTCAGCCCGCCTCTGCCATGAACGGCTGCGGCGACCCGAACAGGCCCTGCTACGTCGCGACAAAAGCGCTCAATGCGATCGAGGTGCGTGTGACGAACTTCCCCTCACGCTAAGAGTGACACTACCCGGCGCCTTCTAAGGTTCCTGTGGGTGCCCGTATCGGCTATTCTCACCGACCGGGAAAGGTGTATCAGCGACGAACACCGAGGAGGGCTATGTCCGACGAGTGCCTCGTTCGCCTCATCCCAGATCTGCCCGCTGAGAACGATGCCTTTGGGCCGCACCAGCGGTTGGCTGACGCCATTGCGGGGCTGCTGGTCCAAGAGGACGGTGGACGCGCGATCTCTCTTGAGGGGGCATGGGGTAGTGGGAAGTCGACGATCGTTTATCTGCTACGAGACGCACTCAAGTCCGCCGCAGAGCGCGCTCACGATCGAAATGCTTCGAATATTTTCGTGTTCGATGCGTGGGCGCATCAAGGTGACCCGCTAAGGCGCTCCTTCCTAGAACAATTAATCGATTTTCTTGCTGAAGAAGCGTGGGTGGATAGCGCTAAGTGGGCCAAGCGAAAGGCCCTTCTCGCCAAACGCCTAAGGGTCGTCGAGACCGAAGATAGTCCTCAGCTTACGTATGGCGGGATCTGGCTGGCGCTTACTGCGCTGGTCGTACCTGCATGCGTTGGTTTGCTGTCAGCCGCGCAACATGTTCGACTTATTACGCTTTTCATTGCTGGTGCTCTATCGCTTTCGCCGCTGATCGTCGCATTGATCTTGTGGCGGACCTCCCTCGGAGAGCGGGCTGCAAAGGTCCCAGTCGATGCCAAGGGGCATAACGTCTTTTCTTTGCTCGTCTCGCGCTCTGTGACGCGAACGCGCAGTGAGGCGTATGAGACACCGGATCCTACATCCCTTGAGTTTCAGGCCGCCTTCAACGAGCTCCTTGCCGAGGCTCTCGATAAGGAGCCCGAGCGGCGGTTGATTCTGGTGATCGACAATCTTGATCGAGTGGAGCCGACCGATGCACTTGCAATCTGGGCGTCGATGGGCGGCGTCCCGAGTCGTGTGGAAAAGAGAAATGGCGCATTCTTCCGGTTGGTGAAGTGCACGACCAACCGGCCGCCCTGGCAGGCGGCCACCGGAGGAATGCGCCATGGACAAAGGTATCAAGAAG
>Ga0194132_10005015_pt1 | contig 21994 bp, 19 predicted proteins | sample TA2KigOf80mmetaG_FD_148612 | JGI IMG/M metagenome (GOLD analysis project Ga0194132, IMG submission 148612) | Freshwater microbial communities from Lake Tanganyika, Tanzania - TA2015054 Kigoma Offshore 80m | ecosystem: Environmental > Aquatic > Freshwater > Lake | place: Tanzania: Lake... | reverse complement strand
TCGGCGACGGGCTGTACGCCGCCTGGCTCACGGCCGCCCGAGAGCCCGACGATGTGAGCATCCTGCCCGGCGGCACCTACCCGACCGCCCGCGCCGGCGCCCTCCCGGCGGCCATCGGCGCCGGGGCGGCCGCGCGCGGCGTGGTTGCGGGCGCGGGCATCAGTCGGGGCGTCGCCGCGGCTGTCGACGGAGGCAGCAACAACTGGGCGGTGGTCGGCTCCCGCAGCGCGTCGGGGGGCGCGATGGTCGCGAGCGATCCCCACATGCCCTACGAGGCGGCATCCTCCTTTTACGAGATCCACCTGTCAGGCGGATCGTTCGAGGCTGCGGGCGCCGGGTTCGTGGGGCTGCCGGGCCTGACGTTCGGGCGCAATGCGCATCTCGCCTGGGGCATCACCAACAACATCTGCTCGCTGCGCGACCTGTACGTGGAGCGCGGCCCCGACGCCGTGATCGGCGAGCGGGCGGAGACCATCGCGGTCGCCGGCGGCGAGCCCGTCTCGCTGCGCGTGCAGGAGACCCGCCACGGACCGATCGTCGACCGCCTGCTGCCGCCGGCCGCCGCACAGCCCGGTCCGGTGTCGATGCGCTGGGTGGGCCAGCTCGACTGCGACTGGATCGCGGCGCAGTTCCGGCTGAACCGCGCCGGAGGGATCGAGGCCGCCTTCGACGCGATCGGCGGCTGGCTGGCCCCGACATTCAGCCTCGTGCTGGGCGACGACCGCGGCCGGATCGCCTACCACGCGACCGGCGCCGTCCCGATCCGGGAGCGCCCGGAGCGCGGCTATCGCGACGGCTCCGACCCGGCGGACGACTGGGCCGGCCTGATCCCGCCCGAGGGCATGCCGCAGGTCATCGACCCGCCCCGTGGCTGGCTCGCGACCGCCAACAACCGCCCCGCCCCCGACGACTTTCCGTATCCGCTGTCGGGGACGTGGGACGAGGATCATCGAGCTCGCCGCGTCGGCGAGCTCATCCGGGCAACAGAACGCCACGACCGCGCCACGTTCGGCCGGATGCACGGCGACGTGCTGTCGGTCCGCGCCCGGCTGGGGGCCGGACATCTCGTGGCGGCGCTCCGTGGGCGGCTGACGGCGGACGACGAGGGGGCGCTCGCGATCCTCGACGGCTGGGACGCCCAGGCCCGAGCCGATTCCGCTGCCGCCGCCATCTGGGAGGTGGCGTTCACGCGCTGGACCCAGGCCGTTGCCGCCGAGCGGCTGCCCGCCGAGTCGGTCGACTTCGTGGCGAGTTTCAGCAGCGGCTTCGCCCGGCGCCTGCTGGCCGCCGACGAGGCAGGCTGGTTCGCGTCGGAGGCCCGCCGGCTCGACGTGCTGGCTTCCGCGGTCCATGGTGCGCTCGAGGAGCTGCGGACCGCGCTGGGCCCGGACCCGGCCGCCTGGCGCTGGGGCGACCTCCACCGCTGGGGCCCGCGTCACCCGCTGTCGGGGCGGGGCGACCTCGGCCAATTGCTGGATCGCCCGACGGTCCCGATCGGCGGCGACGGCGCGACCGTCCAGAACACGGCGGTCCCCGGCGGCCGGATCCCGGCATCCAGCCCTGGCTACTGGCGCAACTGGGAGGCCGCGGGCGGTGCCGGCTACCGCCTCTTCGCGGATCTGGGCGACCCGTCGGGCTCCCTCTGGACGATCACGGCAGAGGGCCAGTCGGCGCACCCGGGCAGTCCCCATGCCAACGACCAGGTGGCGGATTTCGCGGCAGCGCGGTATCGCGAACTGCCGCTCGATCGGGGCCGCGTCGAAGCCGCGGCGCGCCACCGGCTGGTGCTCCGGCCGTGATCGTCGACGTCCATACCCACACCCCCACCCATCGCGATCAGGTCCCCCCCGACGAGCGCGTCGTCAACGCCGCCTGGCGGCCCGACCGCGAGGTCATCGCCACCACCACCTGGGCCGACTACGAGCGTTCGATGGACGAGGCAGCGGTCGATGTCGCGATCACCTGCCTGATCGCGGCCAAACGTGACGCCACTGGCCTGTCCGTGGACCTGGGCCGCATCAACGACCTGACGGCGGAGTTCGCGGCCGCGGCGCCGCGGCGGAGGGTCGGCTTCGCCTCGGTCCACCCGGACGACCCGCGGGTGATGGAGGACCTGGAGCGCTCCATCGGCGATCTCGGCCTGAAGGGCCTCAAGCTGGGGCCGAACTACCAGGACTACGAACCGCTGTCGCCCAGCGCGTTGCGGGTCTACGGCTGGGCCCAGGAGCACCGGCTTCCGATCCTGTTCCACCAGGGCACCTCGCCGATCCGTATGGCGCCGCTGCGCTACGCACACCCGCTGGTCATGGACGAGGTCGCGATCCGCTTCCCGGAGCTGCGGATCGTCATGGCGCACCTGGGCCACCCCTGGCAGGCCGACACGATCGCGGTGATCCGCAAGCACCCCAACGTCTGGGCGGACGTCTCGGCCGGGTTCTACCGCCCGTGGTCCTTCTACACGGCGATGCGCCTTGCGACCGAATGGAACGTGATGCCCAAGCTGCTGCTGGGATCGGATTACCCCATCGCGTCGACCGCGGAGACCATCGCCGGCATGCGCGCGCTCAACGACATCCCGCGGGCGTCAGGCCTGCCCGGCGTCCTTGAGGCAGCCATCGAGGTGATCATCGAACGTGACGCCCTCGCCTGCCTCGGCCTGGAGGACCCGCGGTGAGCGCCGAGGGCCGCCTCCGCGATCTCGGCATCGCCCTGCCGGCCGCCACCGGTCCGGGCGCCAACCGCGTGCCCGCGGTGACGACGGGCCGCCTTGTCTACGTGTCGGGCCACGGCCCGGGTCCCGGTCCGGACGGCCACGTGCCCGCCGGCAAGGTCGGTCGCGACCATACCGAGGCCGAGGGCTACGTGATCGCGCGCTCGGTCGGGCTGGGGCTCCTCGCGACGCTACGTGCCGAGATCGGCTCGCTCGACCGGGTGACGCGCGTCGTGAAGGTGCTGGGTATGGTCGCCTGCCCGCCCGAGTTCACCACCATGCACAAGGTCATCGACGGCTGCTCCGACCTCTTCGTGGAGGTGTTCGGGCCCGAGATCGGGCGTCATGCCCGATCTGCCGTCGGAATGGCCAGCCTGCCCCTCGACTTCCCGGTGGAGATCGAGGTCATCGTCGAGATCGGGCCCGGCGCCTGAGGGGGGACACGATGCTGATCGGATACGTCAGCGACGAGCAGCACGTCGCGATCGAGGATGCGCAACTGGAGTTCTTCCGCGGCGAGGGCGAGGGCCGCGAGTCGGTCGAGGCGCACTCGCGCGCGAGCGGCGCCGTCTACGCGGACATCGTGCCGGGCGCCTGGACCCTCGCGATCGGCAAACCCGGGTACACCCGCAAGCTGGTCGACGTGGAGATCCGGCCGGGGATGCGTCCGCGGCGATTCCGACTGATGTCCGACCGGCTCCTCGGCTACTGCTGGCCCAAGTGGGTCCGGTCGGGCGAGCCGACCGAGCTGCGGATCCACGCGATCGAGCCGTTCACCGCCTCGATCTGGCGGTACGGCTGGACCAAGCAGCCGATTGCCGACCTCGGGCTGTTCGAATCGTTCGGGCCCGGGGGGGACCGCCAGATCCTGCCCGACGAAGATTTCGCGGCCAGCGGCTGCGACTGGAACTGGCACGGCCGGCCGTTCGGGGCCGATGAGCGAAACGTCATCACGGCGCCCGACAAGCCCGGCCTCCTCTACGTCCATCTCCAGTCACGCTCGGGGGCGTTCTTCAACTTCCCGCTGATCGTCGCGCCGGCCGTACCCACCGCGGACGTGGCCGTCCTTGCCAGCACGATGGACTGGAACGCCTACAACGACTTCGGAGGGCGGTCCAACTACGTGGCCGCCGGGGAGCTGCCCGCGGAGCCGGCGGTCAACGTCCGCCAGGTTTCGCCGTTCCTTCGCGACACGGGCGGTCGCTGGTGGAACCGGCCGGACAACGACTATGCACCGCTCTCGTTCGACCGCCCCGAGCCGGTGAACCGGATCGACCTCGACGAGGAGATCACGACGCCGATGCGGCGGTTCGGCAGCGAACACGTGGCCCCGGCCACGTGGCGCCTCCTGGGCTGGCTGGAACGCGAAGGGCTCGCATACGACCTGTACGCTGAGAACCAGCTCGACAGCGGCGTCCTGGACCTGGACCGCTACAAGATCCTGATCCTGGACGCGCATCCCGAGTATTGGACGCGGCGGATGTACGACACGGTCAAGGCCTGGGTCTTTGAGCGCGGCGGCCGGCTCATGTACCTCGGCGGCAACGGCCTCGATTGCGAGGTGGAGCTGGTCAACGACGGCACGGCCGGCGTCTACCTCAACGGCGACCAGAGCTACTACGTCACGAACCGCGACTTCACGGGCGGCCCCTTCTCGTTCTCGCCGCGGCGGATCGAGCGCGACGGGCGCTTCGAGTGCCCGGCGAGCCTGCTCGGCGTCCGCACGACGCTGACGGGGATGGGCACGGGCGCGCCGTACCGCTTGCTGGACGCCGATCACTTCGCGTTCGAGGGCACGGGCCTGCGCACCGGTGACGCGTTCGGCCACGCCGCCCTCGACCTGCGCAACATCGGGCTGGGCGCGTCCGGCCACGAGACCGACCGGACCTGCGAGCACGCTCCCGCCGGCACGCGCATGCTGGCGAAGGGCCTGAATCCCCACGAGGGCGGCGCAGAATCGGTCTACTTCGAGACGTTGTCGGGAGGCGCCGTGTTCTCGACCGGGTCGATCAGCTGGATCTGCAGCCTGCCGATCGACGAAGGCATCAGCCGCATCACGTCCAACGTCATCCGCCGGTTCACGGCCGGTGGACGTCCGTCCGTCGAACGCGCCCCTGCCGGGGCCAAGCAGGAGGTACGACCGGCATGACCACGCCACTGCGCGATGCATTCGGCACGGTGAACCGCCAGCGGCTCATCGACATGGCCCTCGAGGTCACCCGGGCCCACATGCCCGACCGCAACGAAGGCAAGCGCGCCGAGGTCGTCGCCGACTACCTGGCCCACCCGCGCATCGACGTGCACGTCGACCCGGCCCTGCCCGGGCGACCGAACGTCATCGCGCGGATCAAGGGGACCGGCCGGGGGCCAGGACTCCTGCTCAACGGGCACCTCGACGGCGGCTTTGTCCAGACCGGCTGGACCCACGACCCGATCGAAGGCTGGCAGGACGGCGACCTGCTCTACGGCGGGGCGATCAGCGACATGTACGGCGGCGTCGCCACGATGATCGAGACCATGCTCATGGCGGCCGAGGCCGAGCCGCTGCCGGGCGACCTCGTCTACCTCGCCAACATGTATCACGACTCCAACGGCCTCGGCACCAAGTACGCCCTCGCATCCGAAGGCAACTGGCCGGAGTACGGCATCAACGGCGAGCCCACTGCCAGCGGCATCCTGACCACCCACGGCGGCTGCGTGAAGTTCCAGGTGGACTTCACCGGCCGGATTGCCCACGTGTCACGCTCGGAGGACGGCCGCGACGCGCTCTCGGCGGCGGTGGACGTGTACCAGGCGCTGCGGACGGCCAAGTGGACGCACGAACCCGATGCGGATCTCTCGGCCCATCCGCGGTTCGTCGTCGGGGTCATGCAGGCCGGCACCGCGCCCGGCGCCGTTGCCGACACGGCCACCCTCCAGGGCGACATGCGGACGGTGCCCAGCCAGTCGTGGCAGACCATCCGGGCCGACCTCGAGCGGGTCATCAGCCAGACCGTGGGCGATCGCGCGGACATCGGGACGAAGGTCCGCTGCATCGTCCGCCAGCGAGCGTTCGTCGGCCCCAAGAGCGGCCGGCTGTTCGATGCCCTGTCGGGCGGCCACCGCGACGTCTACGGCACCGACCCGGCGGTCAACGCCGAGACGGCGGCCCAGAGCTTCGTGACGGACGCGGTCGACATGCACTACGCAGGCATCGAGACGCTGGTCTACGGTCCGGGCTCCTGGTTCTTCGCGCCGGACGAGTCCATCTCGGTCGACGAGATGACCAGGGCGGCAAAGGTCTATCTCGCGACGGCGTACCGGCTCATGGGCGCCTGAGCCGTGGCAGCCCCGGAGTTCGACGCTCATGCGATGACATCGGCTGAATCAGCGGATCGAGCGTGACGCCGACCCCCGGGTCAGCCCTGGCGCGGCCGGTCGAGGGGTCCGGTGCGATGCCAGCGCAACGGCGGGCTGCACCAACCATCCCGCGGGCCGGGACGGAGGCGAAGCCCGCGCTCAACCGCACCGCGGACCGATGCCATCGCACGCGAACGGGCTTCGGGCCGTGACGGAACGGCGGCCCGTCAAGGTCGCGCTCGTCGGCGTGGGCGTCATGGGCCGGGACCACGCCCGGATCCTCGCGACGTCCGCGGGCGCGGAACTGCTGTGGTGCGTGGACCTGGACGAGGCGGCCCGCGAGCGGACGCCCCCCGGCGTTCCGTTCACCACGGACCTCGAGCAGGCGCTCGACACGCCCGGCCTCGAGGCGCTGTTCGTCGTCACGCCGCAGCGCTTCCACGAGGAGAACATCCGCGCGGCGTTGGAGCGCGGCCTGCACGTCTTCTCCGAGAAGCCGATGGCGCACACCCTCGATTCGGCGGACCGGATCGTCGCGCTCGGTGCCGCTCACCCCGGCCGGCTGGTCTTCGGCCACATGATGCGGTTCGATCCGCGCTGGATCTCCGTCCGCCGCGCTGTTGAAGACGGCCACCTGGGCAGTCTGGTGCACCTGTCGTGGCATGGCTTCACGCCCGATTACGAGGGCCGGGCCCTCGCCGACCGGATCGGCCTTGTCAATGAGAACGCGATCCATGGCCTGGACCTGCTCCAGTGGTTGGGAGGACCGATCGAGCGGGTCTACGGGGAGGTCAGCCGGACCGGCGTCGCGGGCGAGGGCCTCGTGGATTCGGCCGCGGCCACGCTGCGCTTCGCCTCGGGCGCGATCGGCACGGTCCAGACCGACTGGGCGCTGCCGACAGCGACCGGCGTGATCTCGCAGTCGCGGGCCACCTTCGTCGGCTCCAAGGGCGTCGCCTGGATCGACGCCCGCGACTCTGGGGTCGGCATCCTGTCCACGCACGCGACCCCGTCGTTTCCGTCCACCCTGGTCTACGACGACCCGTCGGGCGCCCAGCAGGGCCTCTACCGAGTGGAGGACGAGTTCTTCCTCGCCCGGGTGCGGGACGGGCGCGACTGGCCGATCGGAGCAGACGCAGCCCGTTCGGCGCTGGCGGTCGCCCTGGCGGTGGAGCAGTCGATCGCGACCGGCCGGCCGGTGACCGTCGCGGACATGGGCTGAGCCGGGAGGCGACAGGAGAGCGTGATGCACTACGCCGTTCGGAGCCTGAGCGTCGGAACCTTCGAGGAACCCGGCTACGCCGTCTACTGGATGGCGAAGGAGCCCGAGTGGGTGTCGCTCCGCCTCCAGTTGATCCTGATCGAGGGAAACGGGATCCGTGCCCTGGTCAACACCGCGCTGCCCGACGACCTCGCGGCCCTGCGGGCAGACCTCCCGGCGATGATGTGGGGCCCCGACGGCGCCAGGGGCGCCATCGTCCGCTCGCCGGCGGAGATGCAGCGGGCAGCGCTCGCAGCCGCCGGCGTGAGCCCTGAGGACATCACCCACGTCATCCTCACCCCGATCGTGCGCTACACGACCGAGACGCTCGACGCCTTCCTGGCCGCGAAGATCGCACTGTCGAAGGCGGGCTGGATCCATTACCACACCACCCATCGCCATCCGCACGATTCGCGGCGCGCGTTCTCGCAGAAGGATCTGATCCATCTCGTGACCGATTGGTGGGACCGGGTGATCCTGCTCGAGGACGAGCACGAGCTCGCGCCCGGGCTCCGCACCTGGCAGTGCGGCGTGCACCATCGGAGCACGCTCGTCGTGGAGGTGGATACGGCCGAGGGGGTCGTGGCGGCCAGCGACGCCTGGTTCGTGTACGAGAACGTCGAGGGCGAGAACCCGCGGCCGCTCGGGCTCAACGAGAGCTTCGAGGAGATGTTCCGAACGAATGCCCGGGCGCGCCGGACGGCCGACCACATCATCCCGCTCTACGACCACCGGGTCTTCGAGCGCTACCCCGGCGGGATCATCGCGCCGCGGCGATGACGCGCAGCTTCGGTCTGGACGACTTCGCACGGCTCGTCGAGGTCCGCGACCCACAGCTCTCGCCCGACGGCCGACGGGTGGCCGTCGTCCTCGAGACGGTCGACGAGGCGGCGAACCTCCTGCGCCGGCGCCTTCTGGTCTTCGATGTCGCACGCCCAGGCCGCCGGCGGACGATCGCCACCGGGTCGGGCAAGCTCGGGTCGCCGCGCTGGTCGCCCGATGGGACGCGGCTTGCGTACCTCACGGATCGCCGATCGAAGGACGGCACCGCGCAGCTCGAGGTCCGGGTGATCGCCGGTCGCTCTGGGCCGCCGACCCGGCTGACCTCGTTCCCGATGGGGGTCGCGGCACCGGCGTGGTCGCCCGACGGCGAGTGGCTCGCCTTCGTGGCTGGCGGCGCGGACAGGCCCGGCGACGAGGTCCCGGCCGTCGAGACCGACCCGAAGCGCCGCTTCGTCCGCGTCCGCGGACATCGCCACAGGCTCGAGGGTGCCGGTCATGTCGGGATCGGCGAACCGCACGCACATCTCTGGATCGTGCCCGCGGCCGGCGGCGAAGCCCGCCAGGTGACGGGCGGCCCATCCGACGACGGCGATCCGGCGTGGTCGCCCGACGGACGCTCGATCGCCTTCCTCTCGGATCGGTCGGCCGACCGCGACCGGCATTTCGGCGGCGAGGCCGTCCACGTGGTGAACGTCAAGTCCGGGAGGGTCCGGCGCCTGTCGCCCGAACGGACCACCGCCAGCCTGCCTGCCTGGTCGCCCGACGGGCGCTCGATCGCCTACCTGCGCAGCGACAGCCCGAATCGCCTCGACGGCCACCATAACCGGCTCTGGGTGGTGAGCGTCCGCAGTGGCGACGAGACCTGCTGGAGTGCCGGCGAGGACCGCAGCGTCGGCACCCGGCCCGGTGGCTACACCACCCCTTCGCGGCCGGTCTGGGCCGCTGATTCATCCGCGATCGTCGGGATCCTGGCCGACGCTGGCACGGCGCAGCTCGCACGCTTCACGCCCGGGCGCGTGGAGCGGCTGACCGACGATGCGGCCGTGATCGAGGAGATCGCGTCCGATCGGAGCGGCGGGCGCGCCGTCCTCCTGCGGACCGACCCCGTGACGCCCTCGGAGCTGTGGTCCTGGGAGCAGGGTGGCGCCCCGCGGCGCCTCGCCGGATTCAACGACGACCTCATCGCGGTCGCTGCGCCACGGCGCCCGGCCCGCCGGACGGTGGCACGGCCCGATGGCCTCCGGGTCGACGGATGGCTCACGGTGCCCGGCGTGCCGCGGGGCCGCAGGCTGCACCCGCTGGTCGTGTCGGTCCACGGCGGGCCCCACAACGCCTTCGGCGAGCGATTCGGGGAGGACCTCCAACTGCTGGTCGCCGCCGGCTATGCCGTGCTACAGGTCAACCCGCGCGGCAGTGGCTCCTACGACGAGTCGTTTGCGCGCGCCGTGGTCGGCGACTGGGGCGGCGCCGATTTCGAGGACATCCTGGCCATGCTCGATGACGCCCTCGCCGACCGGTCGTTGCGGCTCGACCCGGGTCGGGTGGCCATCACGGGCGGCTCGTACGGCGGTTTCATGGCCTGCTGGGCGATCACCCAGACGGATCGCTTCGCCGTCGCGATTGCCGGAGCCCCGATCGTGAACTTCGAGAGCGAGTACGGGACCGCCGACATCGGCCCCACGTGGTTCGAGCGCGAGCAGCTCGGGACGCCGTGGGCCGACCGCGAACGGTACGCCGCCCGCTCGGCGATCCGGCTCGTGGAGCGTGTGCGCACGCCGCTGCTGCTGTACCACGGGGAAGCAGACCTGCGGTGCCCGATCGAGCAGAGCGAGCAGTTCTTCAGCGCCCTCGTCGCGCTAGGTCGCGAGGTGGAGCTGGTCCGGGTCCCGGCCGAGGGCCACGTCCTGCCGAGCGACGCTTCGCCGGTGCACCGCCGGATGACGCGCGAGGTCATCCTCGAGTGGTTCGGGCGGTACCTGAAGCCCGGGGCATGATGCTCGATCTGGTGATCGCCGGCGGCCAGGTCGTCGATGGGACGGGGTCGGCGCCGGTCCGGGCCGATGTCGGGATCGCCGGCGGCCGCATCGTCGCCGTGGCCGACCTCACCGCTGCCGAAGGGGCCGCCAGGTTCGACGCGACCGGCCGGGTCGTGGCGCCAGGCTTCGTCGATATCCACAGCCACAGCGATTTCACGCTGCTCGTGGATCCCGCCGCTCAGAGCGCCCTCTCGCAGGGGGTCACGACTGAGGTCGTCGGCAACTGCGGGCACGGCTGCGCGCCGCTCGGGGGCGCCGGCGATCCGCGGTTCACGGGCAACATCTATGGCTGGGGCGAAGGCGTGCGCGCGCTTGACTGGCACTCCGTGTCGGGGTACCTCGACGCCCTCGAGGATGCTCGGCCCGCGATCAATCTCGCGACCCTGGTGCCGTTCGGGAACCTGCGCCTGCTCGCGATGGAGGACCAGTCGGGACCCGCACGATCGCACGAGCTCGCGACGATGACGCGTGAGCTCGAAGCCGGCCTCGACGCCGGTGCGGTGGGGCTCTCGACGGGCCTCGAGTACCCGGCGGAGGCGAGTGCATCGGGTGGCGAGCTGTACGCCCTCGCCTCGACGGTCGCCCGACGCGGCCGCCTGTACGCGACGCATACTCGCGACCGCGGAACCCGGGTGGTGGAGGGCACGCATGAGGCGATCGAGACCCTGCGAGCGACCGGGGTCCGAACGCAGGTCGCCCATATCCTCGCGCGGCGGGGCTCCGGCGGGGTCGAGGCGAACGCGCGGATCGCCGAGCTGCTCGAGGGCGCGGCGTCGGACGGGCTGCCGGTCGCATGGGACGTGCACACGCGCACCTTCGGGATCACGAACCTGAGCAGCGCACTCCCGCTCGCTTCGAGCGCGCCGGGCGAGCTCCGCGTCGACCGGGGCGATCCGAACGTCGTGTCGAGCTTCGGGCGCGCCGGATGGGACCGCGCGTACCTGCTCGAGGCCGGCGTGGAGGGCAGCGTGGCCGACGCGGCCGCCGAGCGCGGAGTGACGCCGCGCGATCTCCTGGTCGCCGTGCTCGAGGCCGCGACTGCCGCCGGCGACGTCCACCGGCCGATGATCCTCGGGCACACCTACACCGAGGAGGACATCGCGGGCGCCGTCCGGACGTCGCGCTGCGCCGTGGGCTCTGACGCGACCACGATGGATCTCGGGAGCCGGCTCCTCGCCAGGCTGCTGCCGGGGGCCTTCACGTGGGCGGCCTGGTATCTCCGCCGCATCGTGCGCGAGGTGCGGGCGCTGCCGCTGCCGGAGGCGATTCGCCGGATCACGTCGCTGCCTGCGCTTCAGGCCGGCCTGGCGGACCGGGGGCGATTGGTCGCCGGGGCCCGGGCCGACATCGTGGTCTTCGACCTGGCGGCCGTCCGGGAGCCGGCCGATGCAATTCGTCCGGAGGCGCTGGCGACCGGCGTCGACCTGGTCCTGGTCAATGGCCAGCCGGCGTGGGATGGGGGTCGGCCAACGGGGATTCGAGCAGGGGAGGTCATTCGCGCATGAGCACGATCCGCCGCAGGCTGCTGCTCCACCAGGCGGTCCCGATGCGGGACGGCGTCAACCTGTCCGCCGACGTCTGGCTCCCGCCGACCGGCGATCGGTTCCCCGCGCTGCTGTGCCGGAACATCTACAACAACGCCGACCGGCGCTACCTCTCGTGGATGGAGCCCTTCGTGGACGCGGGCTACGCGGTGGTCGCCCAGGATTGCCGCGGACGCCACGACAGCGACGGGACCTGGGACCCCTACATGTGCGAGTTGAACGACGGCTTCGACACGCACGAGTGGGTGGGCCGCCAGCCCTGGTGCGATGGGCAGGTCGGCACGTTCGGCGTGTCCTACCCGGGGTTCACGCAGACGCTGCCCGCGACGCTTCGCTCACCGGCGCTCAAGGCGCTGGTCCCGATCGCCAGCCAGCAGGACAACTGGGGCCACATGCGCGTCTCGGGTGCGCTCCACTGGAGCGTGGCCCTGTTCTTTGCGAACATGATCGGGCGGACGATGCAGACCGAGCCGCTGGCCCTGCTCGACCAGGCTGCGGTGCAGCGCCACCTGCCATTGCGCACGGTCATCGAGGCGCACGTCGGCTACCCGCTGGAGTTCTATCGCGGCGTCATCGAGCACGACCGCTACGACGAGTGGTGGTCGCGCTACTCGCTCCGCCATCGCTACGGCGAGGTGGACGTGCCGGCCTACTTCATGACCGGCTGGTACGACTCGCTGCTGCGCGAGACGCTGACCGTGTTCCAGGGCTGGAAGCGCGAGGCCCGTTCCGAGGAGGCGCGCCGGCTCACCCGGATCCTCGTCGGGCCGTGGAGCCACCAGATCGCGCCGTGGGGACGTGCGCCGATCGGGCCCGACGGCGAGTTCGAGGACGTCGCCTTCGGGGCGCACGCCGTCGGCAACAACATCGGGGAGCACCTGCGCTGGTACGACGCACGGCTGCGAGGCGTAGCCAACGGCATGGACGAGGAGCCGCCCGTCCGGCTGTTCGTCATGGGCGCCAACGTGTGGCGGGGCGAGTGGGAGTGGCCGCTTGCGCGGACCGCCTGGACCGACGCGTTCCTGCAGCCGGACGGCGGGCTGTCGCTGGAGACGCCGCCTCCGGCCGGCGCCGCCCCGGCCCGCTTCACATACGACCCCGACGACCCCGTCCCATCTTGGGGCGCGCAGTACCAGAGCGCCGACTTCGGTGGCCCGCGGGACCGGCGCGCGATCGAGGAGCGGCCAGACGTCCTGACGTTCACCACCGAGCCGCTCGAGCGCGATCTCGAGGTGACCGGCCCGATCGTCGCCGAGATCTGGGCGATGACCGACGCGCCCGACACCGACTGGACGGCGGCGCTGGTCGACGTCTTCCCGGACGGCCGAGCGATCATCCTGTGCGAGGGCATCGCCCGCCAGCGCTACGCGCGCGACCCGCTCGCCGCACCGGAACTGCTGCCCGCGAACACGCCCCACGCGATCCGGATCGAGCTGTGGGACACGTCGAACGCGTTCCTGCGCGGCCACCGGATCCGCCTGGAGGTCTCGTCCTCGAACTTCCCCCGCTTCGACCGCAACCTCAACACGGGCGGCCGCGTGGGCTTCGAGACGGAGTGGCGGGTTGCCCGCCAATCGGTCTTCCACGACGCGGCCCGTCCGTCACGCCTGATCCTGCCGGTCATTCAGGGCTGAGCGACACCCCAGGGCGGCCCTCTCGCCTGATCCTGCCGGTGCTCCCGCGATGCGTTGCGGCCGTTACCGCTGGCCGGCCGCCGACTCGGACGGGAAGTCAGGGGGCGAACTGGATCGAGTCGATGATCTGCTGCATCTCCCGTGCGACCCCGGCGGCGGCGTCCTTGGAGGTTTCACCATCGATCCAGACGAGCGTCCCGTTCACGTCGACGATCCAGACCCTGATCGTCGAGCCGAGCTCGGTGGCATATCGCTCGAGATCTGGTCCCGGCGCGTACCAGAGGTAGAAGCTGCCCGCGGGGCAGCGCGCGTCTTCGCGCACGTGGAGCACGACGCGCTTGGCGGGGTATCCGCCCACCGTCACGTTCGAGGGCGCGCCGATGAGGTCGGTGCCGGGCACCGTGGCGACGGCGGCGGCGAGATCGGCCGCCGATGAACCGATCGCCGGGCCCTTCGTCTGCCCGCACGGATCGGTAAAGACGCCGGTCGGGGTAGCGTCGGACCAGAAGATGAAACCGCCTTCCCAGGTCGCTGGAAAGGAGCCCTTGTCGATCGCGAACGTGCCGTTGCTGAGCCAGCCGGACGCCGGCACGCTGAGGGTCAGCGGAACACCCGCCAGGGTCATGGCCTGTCTGCTGCCGACCGCAAGCTCGCCTTTGTTCGGAAAGACGGCAGCAGGTGAAGGCGTGGCGGTGGCCCGAGGCGTTGGCGAGGGCGAGGCGGTTGGCGAGGCCGCGGGGCCTCCGCCCCCTACTCCGCCGCTGACCGGCAGCAACCTGATACCCACGAGCGCGACGACCACCACGGCGGCGGCCGAGATCGCGAGCTTGGCGTAGGTGTTCATGTCGGGGATCCTCCTCGCCGGCCACCGGGCACGGCGCTGTGGGGTCATGGGAACCTGGTCCAGCACGGCATCGAGGACCCGGTCCGGGAGCGCTGTAACGCCCTCCTCGAGCCAGGCCCGGACGGTTCGCGTTGCCTCGCGTTCGGTCCTCATCGAGTTGCCTCCAGCGCCGTAGGTCGCAGGTCGGCCTCCAGGGCGGCGCGCAGTCCGCGCATCGCGTGATGCAGTCGGGATCGAACGGTCCCGACGGGGACGCCGAGCGTCTCGGCGACCTCGTCGAGCGGCATGTCCAGGTAGTGGTGCAGGACCACGACCGCCCGATGGTCGATGGAGAGACGCCGGAAGCCACGCTCCAGCTGGTCGCGATCAACGACCGAGCTCAGGCCTTCCGCGTCCACCGGATGATCGACCGGCAGAAGCAGAAGGTTGGGCGCCCAGCGGCGCGTCCGGCGACCTTCGGCGAAGCAGGCGCGCACGAGGAGCCGGTACGACCAGGCGTCGAAGCGCGCCGGGTCGCGAAGTTGCGGAAGGTCTCGCCAGATGGTCAGCAGCGCCTGCTGCGTCGCATTCTCGGCAAGGTTGATGTCGCGCAGGATCCTGTGCGCCACCGCGTGGAGTCGGTCGCCGACGGCGACGGCGAGGCTCGCGAAGGCCTCTTCGTCGCCGTGCTGCGCCCGTCCGATCAGCTCGGCATCCACGTCACTTCCGCCGTGTCGGGCCCGATCGATTCGGGCGCTTACACGGTATGGGTGTGGTCAACGGCCGGGAGACGCAATCTTCGATTCGAAGTCGAGCTGCAGCAGGGAACGGGCCGCCCGCCATGGTGGGCGGCGACTTGCTGCGTCTCCGGATCGATCAGGGGGCGACGACGAGTCCCATCGCTCGGGCCGCGGCCGCCTGCCGCGCGTCGAACGTCACGAAGGTCAGCTCGGGTCCGAGCCGTTCTGCCGCCGCCAGGTGGATCGAATCCAGGGTCCTGGTGCCCTGCGTACAAGCGATCTCCGCCGCTCGTTTCAGGAGATCCGCGTCGACGTCGATGACGTCGAAGGCCTTCCAGTCCGCCCGGAGAGCCGCTTCGCGCGACACGAGGGCGTCGGCGGTTGAAACAGATCGACACAGCGCGCGCTTCGTCTCGGGGAGCGCCAGCGCGGAGGCCGCCCAGGCTGTGTCGGCGGCCATGATCGCGAGGACACGAGGACTGCCGGGCTCGGCGATGTACCGCTTTGCGAGTGCAGACGAGTCGAGGAAGATGGTCAATCCTCGCCGCGGTCCTCGCTGATCAGCTCGTCCGTGGAGGGCGCACCGCGAGCTGCAGGGATCGGTCGCGCCGGCGGAAGCGTTGCGGGATCCACGGTCCGTGGGGTCAGCAGACCGGCTGCGATCAGGTCGTCGCGCGTCATCGTCCCCTCGCGACGGCTGAGGGGGCCCAGCTCGGCGGCGGGAACCCCATCGATCGTGACGATGATCCGCTCACCGGCGCGTGCGCGTTTCACGACACGGCTGGTGTCGTTGCGAAGGTCCCGAATCCCGATGCGGTCCATGGCCAACGCAGTGTAGCACCGGTGCGACGGGCGCCTGCACCTGGCTGTCAGGGCGCCGTCACCGATCGAGTCGCCAGCGCTCTAGGACGTCTTCATTCAGGGTGACGCCGAGGCCCGGTGCTTCGGGCGGGTGGATCGCGCCGTCGCGGTAGTCGAGCTGCTCGTTGATGATGTCGAGCGGGTAGCGCAGGTGCCCGGTGATGTCGGATTCGAAGGCCAGGTTCGGCATGCAGACGGCCGCGTGGGCCATCGCTGCGGTCCCGATGCCCAGCTCGCACTGGCTGCCGATCGTGACGACGAGGCCGGCCGCCTCGCCGATGGCAGCGGCGTTGAGGGCGGGCAGGATGCCGCCGGCCTCGCAGATGTAGATCCCAAGGGCGTCCGCCGCGCCGTGGCGGGCAACGTCGTAGGCGTCGGGCCAGTGGCGGATGGACTCGTCGGCCAGGATCGGCGTGGAGATGTGGTTGCGGATGAACGCCAGGTCGGCGAGCCGCTTGCGGTGGATCGGCTGTTCGACCAGCTGCAGGTCGTACGCCTCGAGCCGTTCGATCTCCTTCACCGCCTGGAGCGGTGTCCGGTAGCCGGAGTTCGCATCGACCATGACGTTGACCCCGTCGCCGACGGCCTCGCGGACAGCCTTCACCATCGCCTGGTCGAGACCCGTCCCGGGCCGGCCGATCTTCACCTTGATCGTGCGCACGCCGCGTGCGATCCAGGGCGCGATCTCCTCCACGCCCGCCGCCGGGTCGCCGAACGCGAGGCCCCACCGGATGAACACCCGGTCGTGGATTCTGCCGCCGAGCATCTCGTAGACCGGCCGGCCGGCGACCTTGCCTGCGATGTCCCAGAGCGCCATCTCGACCGCCGCCTTGGCGGGCTCCGAGCCGTCCAGCGTGCGGTCCATGGTCACGATCGCGCGGCGGATCTCGAGCGGGTTCGAGCCCGTCAGCGCGGGGGCGATCAGCCGCCTGACGTCGTCGCACTGGATCGCCCCGTCGCGTCCGTTGTTCATCGAGATCTCGCCCAGGCCCTCGATCCCGTGGCTGGTGCGGATCCGGACGATGCCGAAGTCGCTGACGCGCAGCGGCGCGAACCCGCCGGCCGAGATCATCGGCTTGGTCCGCGGTGCGCGGACGGGGTAGGCCTCGATGGAGGTGATCGTGAGGGCCATCAGCGTGACTCCGTGACGTGGTCGAGGAAGACGGGACTGCTTCAGCCATCTCGAAGTCGGACTGGAGCACCTTCACCCAGTACGCGTTGACGCCGGGTTCGACGCCGCGATCGGCGTGCTCCATCGACGCCTCGCGTAGGCCGCCGGTGCGACCGGGCTCCAGCACCACCGTTCGTGACGGATCGGCCAGCTGCAGTGTGCGCCCCGTGCCGAGCGCCCTGCCGAGCGGCACCGCCAACCGGGCCGTCGCGGGAGCGCCGTATGCCATTTCCGCCGGGGCGTCGTCGCCATGCCCGCCGAGTTCGGCCATGATCCCGGGGCGGCAGGCCACCGTCAGATCGGCCTGCGGTCGACGAGCGCGCGCCAGGCGGATCATCAGGCCGGACCGGTAGCCGCACGTCAGCGCATCCCAGGCCACCGAGTGCTGCGTCCGGGTCCAGCTCGAGCGCAGGCTGTCGAACCTGAGCGGCACGACCCCTGCGACCCGGGCGCCCCGGAACGCGAGGGCTCCCTTCCAGGCCAGCGGCGAGTAGCTCGTGCGCCGGCTTGCGCCGTGCCAGCTGACGCGGATCAGGTCCGGATCTGCCTCGCCTGCGAGGTCCCAGGTCCGGATCGCGGTCAGCCCGCGGTACAACTCGATCCGCTCGATCGGCGCGGTGCCCGCGACCGAAACGGTGATGTGCGGGATCGTGCGCGTCGCGTGGCGGGCGCCCGTCGTCGCGTGGCGGGCGCCCGTCGTCGCGCCGTCGACCTGCACGTCGAGCACGATTCGGGCGCCCGTGGTGGCGTAACAGCGACGCGACGCGACGCGAGCGCGTCGAACACGCCCGGCAGATCGAGCCGCTCCGTGTAGAGCGCGGTCAGGGCGGCCTTCGCGTAGCGGCGCACCTGGAAGCCGGGCTGATCGTCGCCGGGTCGGCCGGTGTGTGAATCGCTGCCCCCGACGACGCCGAGCTGGTAGCGCCGCTCCAGGGCCTCATGGAAGAACCACTCGAAGGTCCCGTGACCGGACGCGATCTCCACGGCGGGCTCCAGGCCCGGCTCATGGAACTCGAGGTTGCCGCGGGATCCACCGACGTGTGGCGTCAGGATGGTGTCTGTCCCCCGGAAGGCTGCATAGGCGTCGGAGATGCGGGGCAGCATCGAGCCGGGATCGCGCGGAGCCCCCGGTCCGAGGGGGTTCGTTCGGCCGACAGCTGCCAACCCGACCGGCGCGCCGGCATGCCATGGCGCCGGAAGTAGATGTTGTGATGGCCCCCTCGCGCCGTATCTCCTGACCATTCGTAGCCGGGGAGCGGGCAGAACGTGCCGGGCTGATCGAACCGCCGCTCTGCCTGCTGCTGGAGCTCGTACGCGCGGTCGGTCATCGCGTGATCGTTGCGCTGGTAGCCCGTGAACTGGATGCCGGCGACATCGCGCGCGTGCCGGAAGAACGCTGGGACGCCTTCTGGATCGATCACCTGGCCGCCGTGCGGGTCACCCCAGAAGAGCCGCCGCGCCGGTGGCGCCAGGCTGACACGCATCGGGTTGCTGGTGGCCGTCAGGCCGAGGCCCTCCTCGCTGGCGGTGACCGTCAGGACGCCGTCGCGACGTGGCCGGAAGCCGCGGATCAGTCGGACGCCGCCGTCGCGCGCCCGGAAGTCGACCCGTCGAGGTCCGCCGAAGCCCGGAGCGTCAAGCAGGACGGACCCGGTGTACCCGGTCGCCACGTTGCCCCACGCGTCCTCCAGCTTCACCCGCAGCGGCGTCACCTCGCCCACTGCCGCGAGACTCGGAAGGACCAGGACGAGGCGGACCGGCGGTCCGGCGACGATCCGCAGCTCCGGTGGGCTTCCGATCGCCACCGCCGGCCGGCCATCGTTGCGGTCGACCGTGACCCAGAAGCGATGCCGCTCCTCGGCGAAGGTCTGCGCCCGCGTCCCGCGGCTGCCGCCGGTCCGGTCCCCGTACGTGGCACGGATCGACTCGCCCGCGATCAGGGGCCGGGCGACGATCGAGACGCGCACGGTCAGCGGCGTCAGCACCGCCACCGCGAGCTGTGCGCCCGCCGGCCCCTGGACCGTGAGGTAGTCGTCGCCCGAGGGGTCGTCCACCTGTGGCGCCGCCCAGTCCGAGTCGGACGGGGTGGTGTCGATGGTCACGCTGGCTCCGGCCGGGAGGCCGCGGGAACCTGCCGTGTAGTCCAGCACCCAGGTCCCGAAGCTGCCGGCGACGACCGGATCGGACGGTGTGATCCGCGCCTGTCCGGCCGCTGCGAGCGGCACTACAGCAGCTCCGGAAGGGCGTCCTTCCAGTTCTCGTGAATGATACGTTCCTGGATTTCGCTCGGAATCGTTGGGAGCCGCGTGCCCTCCACGATCGCGTTGACGTTGCGCAGACCGGCGATGACGTTGTCGATCGTGGCCGACGGGAAGTCCGATGCCAGGAGCAGCTTGTGCGTCACTCCGTATTCCATGGCCGTGACCATCGCCTGCCAGTACCGCCACGGCCGGTAATGCACGGCGCTGATGTCGGCGTACATGTTCGGTGCCTTGCGGATGAGCGCGACCAGGTCCTCCTCCCACGGGTGGCCCAGGTGCGCCACGATCATCCGCAGGTCGGGGAAGTCGAGCGCGATGTCCTCCAGCCAGAGGGCAGTGGACCAGCGCAGCTTCGCGCGGCTCGGGAACGTGGTCCCCTGGTGCCAGATGATCGGGATGCCGTGGCGCTGGGCGGCCGCGAAGAACGGCCAGTGCCTGCGGTCGGTGGGGTCGAAGTGCTGGTACGCCGGCCCCAGCTTGAGGCCGCGCAGGCCCAGCACGTTGACCGCGTGGTCCAGCTGGTCGATCGCCTCGGGCTCGTTCGGGTCGATGGAAGCCCAGCCGACGATCTTGTCGGGATGCTGGCGGGCGTAGTCGGCGATCAGCTCATTGGGCACCCACGTACCGGTCGCCTTCGCCTGGAGGCCGAAGACAATCGTCTTGTCGGTCTGCTGGGCGGCAGCCCAGTGGGTCTCGGGCGTCGAGTCGTACGAATGCAGGTCGAGCGACGCCGCGTGGGCGAGGCCCCCGGAGAACTTGAGCTTGACGAGCTTGGACGCCAGCGCCTCCCTCGCCCACTGTTCGCCGACGTGGTCGGGGTACCACATGATGTGGCTGTGGACGTCGACGATCACCCTGGCACCCCCGCTCGGACCGGTTGCACGCCGTCCCACTTCGGAATCTCGAGGCGGAGCGTCATCGGGATCACGCCACCCATCGACTGGCCGACCCGGAGGTCGCCCGCACCCGCCAGCAGCGCCAGCGCCTCGGCCGGCTCCATGCCGAGATCGCGCTCCAGGACGGTGACCACCGCGTCGACGGCCTCCCGGCGGGCGATGACGAAATCGTCATCAGCCGTCATGGCGATCCAGCGATCCGTGGTCTCGAGCCATGGCCAGCCGAGGTTCGCCCCCTTCACGACGTCGACGCGAACGCGGACCGTCGCTCCGATCTCGATCGCCGTGCCGCTCAGTTCGCCGTCGCCCTGCGCCGCGTGCACGTCGCCGATATAGAGCAGTGCGCCCGGGACGAAGACCGGCAGGTACAGGCGCGTGCCGGCGGTGACCACCTTCTGGTCCATGTTGCCGCCGTGCCGCCCCGCCCAGCCGGCGTGGACGGGGTCCGAACCCTCGGCAACCGGCGCTGCAACACCGATGCAGCCCAGCATGGGGGCGGCCGGAAAGGCGATCCCCTCCGAGAAGTGCACGATGCCATCGCTCACATCGACGAGGCGGGCCAGGGCTCTCGGAACGCGGCCCGGCCAGAGCGGGTTGACGTACGCGTGGCCGCCGCCCCAGCCCGGGTTCACCACGTCGATCGCGAGGATCTCCACGGCCAGCGCGTCCCCGGGCTCGGCACCCGTGATGGCCAGGGGCCCCGTGATCGGGTTGCTCCTGCCGGCCGTCGGCCGCGGCAGTTCGAACAGCTTGCCGACCTCGCGGTCGAACAGCGACCCGGCTCGAGCGTCCAGGCAGTCGAACACGACCTCCGCGCCCGGCCCGACCGTCGCCACGGGCGCGAGCCCCGGGTCGTAGTGGTAGCCGATGTGTTCCGCGGTGAGGCGTGCCTCCATCACCGGGCGGCCCTGACGGGCCAGCGGCCCAGGGCATGGGCGATCAGCGAATGGTCGCCGGCCGGCACATCGGTGCTGGGGGGCCGGACGGGGCCGGCGGCACGTCCAACCTGGCGCATCGCCTCCTTGACCACCGCCACGTTCCAGGCGTCGTTGCTGCGGGCGCGAAGCCGCTCGAACGGCGCGACGCGGTCCCAGGCGGCCATTGCGCGCTCCCGATCGCCGGCCTCGAGCGCCTCGAACAACTCGAACGAGGGCCCCGCCGCGACGTTCACCAGTCCCGAGGTGTAGCCGACCGCGCCGACGGCATGGAAGAACGGCGCCCAGAGCTCGGCCGTGCCGCAGATCCAGGCGATCTCGTCGGCCCGGTCGCGGGTGGCCGCCACCGCCCGCCCGAAGGCCGGCAGGTCGTTCACGCCCCACTTGACGGCGCGGACCATGGGGACGTCGGCGAGGCGCTTCGCTTCGTCCTCGCCGAGGGCGACCTTGAGGTATGGCACGATCGAGATCGGCGAGCGGAGGCCGACCCGGCCGAGGTACTCGATGAGGCCGTCAGGCGACACATAGGGATGAACCGGATGGTGGATCATCACCGCGTCGGCGCCGTTGGCGGCCGCGTGCTCCGCGGCCCACAGCACGTCCCGCCAGGGCCCGGCTGCCCCGACGATGAGCAGCGCCGCCCGTTCCCGCGCCTCGCGTCCGGCGATCTCCACGACCCGCCGGCGTTCCTCGGCGGAGAGCGTGTGGTATTCGCCCGTGTTGCCGTTGACCACGAGCCGGTCCACGCCATCGTCGAGCAACGTGCCCAGCAGGTCGGACAGACCGGGCTCGTCGAGGTCGTCGCCTTCCTCGGAGAAGGGTGTCACGGTGACTGCGAAGATGCCCCGCCACACGGTTGCGCCCGGTGCGTCTGCCTCCACGAGCCGTCCCCCCTCTCCTGCCCTAGGAGCCTGCGTCGGTAATCGCCGCCAGGGCGAGAGCCCAGGCGGCTGACGACGGAAACGGGGGAAGCGGGATGGCCCGAAGGCCGATCCGGGCC
>Ga0194132_10005014_pt1 | contig 21994 bp, 15 predicted proteins | sample TA2KigOf80mmetaG_FD_148612 | JGI IMG/M metagenome (GOLD analysis project Ga0194132, IMG submission 148612) | Freshwater microbial communities from Lake Tanganyika, Tanzania - TA2015054 Kigoma Offshore 80m | ecosystem: Environmental > Aquatic > Freshwater > Lake | place: Tanzania: Lake... | reverse complement strand
TCCGGCCCCCACCCCGGTGGCGGCCACGGCGATGCCGGGGCCCAGCAGGCCCAGTCCCTGGCGCAGCTGCCTCAGCGGCCCAGCCACAGGTGGGGTTGCTCGGTGTACTGGCGCACGGTATCCAGAAAGCGGGCGGCCGGCCCGCCGTCCACCACCCGGTGATCAAAGCTCAGGCTGAGGACCACCTGGTGGCGGGGCACCACCTGGCCCTGGTGTACGGCCGGCCGCAGGGCGATGCGGCCCAGTCCCAAGATTGCGCACTGGGGCAGGTCGATGATGGGGGTGAAGGCGTCGATATTGTACATCCCCAGGTTGGTCACCGTGAAGGTGGCCCCCTGCAACTGGTCGGGCTTGAGGCGGCGGGTGCGCGCGTTCTCGGCCAGGGCCGCGCTCTGCTCGGCCAGGTCCTGTAAGCTCAGGCGGTCCACCTGGCGAAGCACCGGGACCACGAGGCCGGCCTCGGTGTCCACCGCCACGCCCAGGTCGATCTGCCGGTGCATCTGGATGGCGCCCTCCCCCCACGAGGCGTTGAGAGCCGGATGCTCGGCCAGGGACAGGGCGGTGAGCTTGAGAAAGAGGTCGTTGTAGGTGGGTACCCACTGCTGCCTGGGGCCGAGGGCCTCCTTGAAGCGCTGGCGCAGGGCCACCAGTTCGGTGGCGTCGGCCTCGGTGAAGAGGGTGACGCTGGCGGTTTCGCGGCTGCTCTGGCCCATCCGCTGGGCGATGATGCGGCGCAGGGAGGAGAGGGGCGCCGATTCCCCCGCGGCTGGGGGGGCAGCCAGCGCCGCCTCCACATCCTGGCGGCTCAAGCGGGCGCCGGGTTTCTGGGCGGCCAGGGTGCTCAGGTCCACGCCGGCCTCCTGGGCCAAGCGCCGGGCCACCGGCGAGACGCGGGGCGCCCTGGCGGCGGCCTGGATGTCGCGTTCGGCGATGCGGCCGCTAAGGCCGCTGCCCTTCAGTTGGGACCAATCCACGCCCAATTGTTTGGCCAGGCGGCGGGCGCGGGGGCTGATGGGGGGGCCGCTACGCCGGCTGGAGACCGCAACCGCGGCAGCGGCAGTGGGCGCGGCGGCAGTGGTGGCAACAGCGGTTGTCGTGCGACCGGTGGGCATGGCCTCGCCCGGCGCCAGGATATAGGCCAGCAGGGTGCCCACCGGGACCGTGGTGCCCGGCGGAGGGGAGTCGGCGGGGATGCGCAATACGCCCTCGTCGAAGGACTCGATCTCGTTGAGGGCCTTGTCGCTCTCCACGGTAAAGATGATCTCGCCGGGTTTCACCGGGTCGCCGTCCTGCTTGAGCCACTCGACCAGGGTGCCCTCCTCCATGGTCCACCCCAGGCGGGGCAAGACGATCTCGACGGCCATAGGACCTCTACTCGGCCACCAGGTCGCGGATGGCCTGGGCGATCTGGGGGACCTGGGGCACCGCCGCCTGTTCGAGGGGGGCGCTGTAGGGGATGGGGGTGTGGGCCCCATAGACCCGGCGCACCGGCGCATCCAACTCGTCGAAGCCTTTCTCCATGATCTGGGCGGCCACCTCGGAGCCCATGCCGCAGGGGCCAAAGGTCTCGTCCACTACCAGCAGCCTTCCAGTCTTGCGCACGGATTCGAGGATAGTGTCCACGTCGAGGGGGGCCACGGTGCGCGGGTCGATCAACTCCACCGAGATGCCTTCCTTCTCCAGTTGCTCGCAGGCTTCGAGGGTCTTGCGCACCATCAGGGCAAAGGCCACCACGGTCACTGCCGTGCCCTGGCGCACCACTGCGGCTTGTCCGAAGGGGATGGTGTACTCCTCCTCGGGGACCGGGCCCTTGGTGTTGAGCAGGGATTTGTGCTCCAAAAAGAGCACCGGGTCGTCGGTGCGCAGGGCGGTCTTGAGCAGGCCCTTGGCGTCGTACGGGTTGGTGGGCAGGGCCACGCGGAAGCCGGGCAAATGGGCGAAGATGGGGTAGTAGTTGCCCGAATGATGGGTGGCCGAGGAGCCGCCCACCCCAATGCAGCCGCGCAGCAGCAGAGGCATCTTGAGCCGGCCGCTGCTCATGTACTGCATCTTGGCCACCTGGTTGACCAGCTCGCCGAAGCCGTCGAGGATGAAGTCGAGGAACATGAAGTCCACCACCGGCCGGGTGCCGGTCATGGCCGCCCCGGCGCACATGCCGACAAAGCCGCGCTCGCTGATGGGTACGTCGGCGAGGCGCTCCTGGCCGTAGAGGTCGTAGAGCCCGGTGGTGGTGTTGAAGTTGCCGCCGCGTTTGCCGATCCCCTGGCCGACGACAAAGATGGCGGGGTTCTGGGCCATCTCCTCGGCCAGGGCCTCGCGGGCCGCGGCGGTGAAGGTCAGTTCGCGCATGGTCAGGCTCCGGAGTGGCTGTAGATGTGGTCCATGAGGGTGGAAGGGTCGGGCCAGGGGCTTTGCTCGGCGAACTCCACCGCCTCCTGGATCTGGGCCTTGACCTCCTCGTCGATCCGGTCCAATTCGCCGGCCCGGTACCCTCTGGCCAAAAGCTGCTTGCGGAAGGCGGGGATGGGATCGCGCGCTTTCCAGGACTCGATCTCTTCGATGCTGCGGTACCCGGCCTCGCGCATGCCCTCGGCATGGGCGCGGGTGCGATAGGTACGGCATTCTATGAGTGTGGGTCCGCCCCCTTTCCTCGCCCGCTCGATGGCCTCGCCGGCCACCCGGTACACCGCCAGCACCTCGTTGCCATCTACCGCTACGCCGGGCAGGTTGTAGGAAGCGGCGCGGTTGGCCACCTCGGAGTTTTTGGAGGAGTAGGTGAAGGGCACCTCGGTGGCGTACTGGTTGTTCTCGCAGACGAAGAGCACCGGCAGATTGAAGATGGTGGCTAGGTTGAGGCCCTCGTGGAAGGCGCCGTTGTTCACGGCCCCGTCGCCAAAAAAAGCCACTCCGATGTTATCGGTCTTGAGCAGCTTGAAGGAGTACCCGGCCCCGGCGGCCTGGAGGATGCAGGGGCCGACGATGCCGCTGGTGCCCATCATCCCCACCTCGGGGGAGAAGAGATGCATGCTGCCCCCCCGCCCCTGGGAGCAGCCGGTGACCTTGCCGTAGAGTTCGGCCACCACCTGGCGGGGGGGCACGCCCTTGGCCAGGGCGTGGCCGTGGCCGCGGTGGGTGCTGAAGACGGCGTCCTCGTGGCGCAAATGGGCGCAGACCCCGGTGGCGATGGCCTCCTCGCCCACGTAGGTGTGGCAGGCGCCGGGGATGAGGCCGGCCTGGTAGGAGCGGGCCAGCTGCTCCTCGCAGCGCCGGATCACCAGCATCTGGCGGTAGAGGGAGAGCAGGACTTCTTTGTTGGGTGCGTTCATCGCGATTCCTCTTTATCCCCGCGAAGGGTCGAAGCGGTGCTTGTCGTCGGAAACCTCGATATGCACGTCCGGCCGCGAGAGCACCTCCTCGCGCAGGGCGGTGCCCAGGCCGGGTTTGCCGGGCAGGGAGAGCATCCCGTCGCGGATGCAGGCGTCGATGCTCTCGGTCATGAACTCGTCATACCAGCCCTGGTAGTAGCCCCGCACCGTCTCCTGGATCATGGCGTTGGGCACGTGCAGGCTCAGGTGGGCCGCCGACCACAGGGCCACCGGGCCGATGCAGTCGTGGCAGGCCACGGGCAGGTAGTAGGTGTCGGCCAGGCTGCAGATCTTGCGGGTCTCGCTCAGGCCGCCGGTCCAGGCCATGTCGGGCATGATGATATCCGCGGCGTTCTTCTCCACCACCGGGCGGAAGCCAAAGCGGGTGAAGAGGCGCTCGCTGACGCACAGGGGCACCCGGGTCTGGGACTTGAGCCGGGCGTAGGACTCGACGTTGTCGGGCGGGATGATCTCCTCCAGCCACATGATCCCGTACGGCTCCAGGGCCTGGGCGATCTCCACGGCCACCGGCAGATTCCAGCGGGCATGGCCCTCGATGGCGATCTCCATCTGGTCGCCCACACTGCGGCGGATGTCCTCGACGCAGGAGAGGCCCTTCTTGAGCTGGTCCTTGCCCAGGTAATGCCCCACCGGGCCCACGGCCCCGGCGCCGGCCCGCTGGCCCACCGGGCCGCCCAGCGAGGTCCCGAATTGGTCGAAGGGCCAGATCTTCATGGCCTTGATGCCCTGCCGCAACAGATCCTGGGCGAGCTGGCCGGTGCGGCCCTCGATCCAGGCGTGGTAGTCCTGGTGCGGCCCGTAGCTGACGCAGGTGTTGTAGATCTGGATGCGGTCGCGGCTGCGGCCGCCCAGCAGATTGTAGATGGGCTGGCCGGTGTGCTGGCCCAGCAAATCCCACAGCGCCACATCCACGGCGCTGATGGCCCGCATCTCGGAGCCGGCAAAGCCGAAGAAGTTGACCGTCGAGAAGAGGTTGTGCCAGTGGTTCTCGATGTCGTAGGCGCTACGGCCCAGGAGCAGGTTGGCGAAGACGTCGTGGATGAGGGCGCTGACCGCCCGCGAGGCGTAGTAGGTCTCGCCCAGGCCGATCAACCCCTCGTCGGTGTGGATCCGCACCCACAGGGTATTGAACTGGGCGTCGGTCCAGATGGTCTCGATGCGGGTGATCTTCATCTAGAGTGCCTCACAGAATGAAGTTTGAGGCTCAAGCGCGAGCGAGAGGTGCAGCGGCAAGGCGCCCGAAGGAGGTGTATCTGACGAAGGACGATACACTGACTGAGGGCAACGCCGTCCGCTGCGCCTCGTAGCCGCGCGACGCCCAAAAGGCATTCTGTTAGGCACTCTCAACCCCTGGGGGCACCCGGATAGGTGCCGTTGGCGTTCTGGGCCAGGTTGCCCCCGTCCATGGGAATGATGGCCCCGGTGATCCAGGGCGAGGCGTCGGAGGCCAGGAACACCGCCAGGCCCTTGATGTCGTCGGGCCGGCCAAAGCGCCCCGAGGGGATGCCGCGCAGGTAGGTGTCGCGCAGCGGGGGATTGTCCTGCATCCGCGCCTCCAAGCCGGCGTTGAGCACCTGGGCCGGCAGGATGGCGTTGACCCGCACCCCGCGGCCCGACCACTCGGTGCTCAACTCGCGGGTCATCATCACCACCGCGCCCATAGCCATGCTGTAGGCGATGTGGCCCCGGCCCAGGGCGGTGACGCTGGCCAGGGAGCCGATGTTGATGATGCTGCCCTTGCCAGCCGCCAGCATGCGTTTTCCCGCCTCCTGGCAGCAGCAGAAGCGGCCGATGACCAGGTTCTGGAGCACCTGCTGCACCTGCTCCATGCTCACTTCCTCTGGCTTGGCCAGGAGGCCGTCGCCGGCCACGTTGCCCAGGGCGTCGATACGGCCGAACTCTTTGTCGAGTTTGGCGAAGAGTTCGCGGATCTGGGCTGGGTCCGAGACATTGCAGGTCACCGGCAGGGCGCGGCGGCCCAGGGCGGCGATCTGGCCGGCAGTCTCCTCCAGGCCCGCGGTATTGCGGTCGGCCAGCACCAGGTCGGCGCCGGCTTCGGCAAAGGCGATGCTCATCGCCCGGCCCATGCCGCTGGCTGCCCCGGAGACCAGGGCGACGCGGCCGCTCATGTCGAAGAGGGGATGGCTCATCAGGGGGTCGCTTTCACATGGGAGACGTGCCGGCCCTGGGGTGGCACGAACTTCTGGGCGTGGGCGCCGACGTAGTGGCAGATGAAGGTGCGTCGCCAGCGGTCGGCGGTGGTGTTGGGATAGGAGCCGTGGATACACTTGCCGGCGAAGAAGAGGGTGTCGCCGGCCTCCATGTCCAAGCCCACCTCCTCCAGCCCTTCCGGGATGAGGCTCTGGGCCTGGGTGAAGGAGATGGCGGTGTCGGCGGCTTCCACCTCCAGCAGCCCGCGCAGGTGCGAGCCGGGCACCACCACCATCTGGCCCACGGCCCGGTCGGATTTCTCCAGGGGCACCCATACCCCGATGAGGGGGTCGATGGTGATGTACTGCTCGTCCTGGTGCAGGGCCTGGCCCCGGCCGCCGGGGGGCTTGAAGTAGAGCATGGTCTGGATGAGCACGGCCTGGTCGTCGAGGAGTTGGTCCACCGCGGCGATCAGCTCGGGCTGGGTGGCCCACTCCTTGGTGGGCTCGTCCCAGTTGTGCATGTTGATCATGCGGGGGTACTGGTGGTTGGGGTCCTCGGGGTGGTCAGTGGTACCGCCGGTGTCGCCGGGCTTGGGGCCTTCGGCGCGGCGTTGCATGTAGTGCTCGATCATGCGGGCAGGCTCGGCAAAGAGGCCGGGGGCCACGGCGTAGCCGTGCTCGCGGTAGTGGCGGACCTGCTGGGGGGTGAGGACCATGTACTCCTCCTATTTTGGTGGGGTAAGATGGACGGAGGAGGGGGGCGTGTCAAGTAGGCGGGTACGGGGAAGGGAGAGAGAAGCGCCGAAGGGATTACAAGGGGCGGAACTCGGGCCTCTGCGCTATCCACAGATGGGCCGAAAAGGCCACACGATTGGTCCTCCTGGGCTACACCCGTGCCCTCCCTGAGGCGGAAATCCCTCTGATCCTGACCCTGGCACAGTGCTTGCTATCCTACGTGTTGGCACCGCGTTCACCTCCATGTATATTTTCTCCAACCAGCGAGGCTGCCATGACTGCGACGCCAGAATTCACTGCTCGCGATGTGCTCCAGCAAGTCGACCGCCGGCTCAGTCTCATCGAGGAAGACCTGCGGGGGCTCGACGCCAAGGTCGATGACCGGTTCGGTGTTCTCGACGCCAAGGTCGATGACCGGTTCGGTGTTCTCGATGCCAAGATCGCTGACCGGTTCGGTGTTCTCGACGCCAAGATTGCTGACCGGTTCGGTGTTCTCGATGCCAAGATCGACAGCAAATTCCATCTGGTGGTGGGCCTCATCCTGGCCAGTTGGTTCTCGATGATGGGTACCTTCCTGCTCAAGTGAACCACTGGTACAGCTACATCCCCCTGGCCAGCCCCTCCCCTGCTCGTCCCACCTATTCCCGTTGACCACCTAAGCGTCGGCTTCCCGATGCCCCTCGACCAAGGGGCATCAGGTCAGTACGCCACCTGCACCGTTCCCTGCCAGCGGTGGGGACCGGTGTCGGCGTCCACCTCGAGCTGGTAGAGGTAGATGCCCGGGGGCACCAGATGGCCCTGGCCGTCGGTGCCGTCCCACAGGCGGGTGTACTGGCCGCTCAAGTCCGCGCCGAGGGGGTCCTGGCGCAGGAGGCGGCCCTGCAGGTCGAAGAGGGAGAGGGAGGCGGGGGCCGGCTGGATGAGCATGAAGAGGCCGTAGGAGAGGGAGAAGAAGTCGTTGATCCCGTCGTTGTTGGGGGTGATCAGGGCCCGGCCCGGGCCCTGGACCCGCACCAGTTCGGCGCTGGGGCTGCGGAAGCGCACCACCAACTGGCCGCCCACCGAGAAGGGGTCCACGTCCCCCTCGCGCACGGTCTGGTACACCGTCTCCAGGCCGCCCTCCTCTGGGCGCAGGTCCACGGCCCGCACCAGGAAGGGGGTGCCGTCGCGAAAGACGGCGGCGCGGAAGACAAGCTGCACAAAGCTGCCGGCCTGCACCACCCGTTCCCACAGATCCACGGTGAAACCCTCGCCGGGCTGGGGCTCGGCGCTGAACACCACCTCCTCGTCGTCGATGAGCACCTTCTCCACCTGGCTGACCACCGCCGGGGTCAGCACCTGGAGGTAGCGCACCCCGGTGTCGCGGCGGCTCTTGTCGAACTGCATCTCCAGGGAGAGGGTGAAGCGGGTCGGGACCCCCGGCTCCACCTCCAGGGGGCTGATCTCGCCCTTGAGGGAGGAGGCCAGGGGCCGGCGCACGTACTCGAAGATCAGGTCGCGCAGGGCCAGGCCCGGCTCAGAGAAGAGCAGGCGGAACTGCAGATAGCGCTGCGGCCCTGGGGAGAGCACCAGCCCGTCCGATACCGTCTGCCAGGGGCTCCATCCGGGGTTGGGCACGATGGGGCCCTGCTCCTCCTCCACCACGCCGATGGTGGTGTAGCGGCGCAGGGCCACGTTGTCGTAGTCCAGCTTGGGGACCCGCTCCAACTCGTCGCCGCGCCGGATGTAGTATAGCAGCGGCTCCTCGTCGGGCCCGGTGCGGGTCTGGAGGGTGACGGGTACCTGGCCCAGGTCCTGGCCGTTGAGGCGCACCTGGCCCCACACCGGGGAACCGCCCCGCACGAAGAGGGGGATGGAGACAAACTCGCCGCTGGGCAGGGAGCCCTCACTGTAGACCTCGAAGCCGGCGATCTCCCACTGCTCTTTTTCGAAGGAGCGGAGGCGCAGGTAGCGCACGTCCCTGGTGGGGAAGGGCTGGTCCACCACCGACTGGCGGTTGGGGAAGGTCTCCGAGAAGCCAAACAGTGTTTGGTACTCGGAGGTGAGGGGGGGCAGGGACAGGGCCGCATCGCTGGTGGCCAGCTCGAAGCTGCCCAGCACCAGGCCGCGGTGTTCCCCGTCGAGGCGGGGGTAGAAGCGGACGCGGTTGACCCGGAAGGTAGCGCCCAGGTCCAGGTAGATCTCGGCCTGGCGCGTCAGTTCGTTGTCCTCCTCCGGGCTCCATGCGGTGTTGGGGTCCCCGTCGATCCAGGCGCCGAGGCCGGCCTTGTCCACCAGGGCCGGCGCCATGCCCCCGCCCGGCCCGGAGGCCCGCAGCGCCACGGCCCGGATGCCTCCCTTGCGGGCCGGGCTCTGAGGGGCCAGGTCCTCGTACTGGGCGGCCGGCCAGATCCAGACCGAGTCCGCGGCCACCGCGAGGAAGTGGGAGGATTCCCTGACCTGGTTCCAGCGCAGCCCGTCAGCCCCCACGCGCAGGGAGTCGAGGGCCTGGAGGGGCGCGGCCAGCAGGGCCAGGAGCAGCAGGGCGGCCATCAGAAGTTCACCTGCGCCCCCCGCCTCTCCAATTCGCGGACCACCGCCAGGGCCGTGGCCGGGTTGAGGGGGTTGCGGAAGAGGTTGACCTTGGCGAGGAACTTCAGATCCTTCAGGGCGCCGATCTCGGCGATGTGGTTGGTGTGGGCGTTGAGGTCGGCCAGTTGGGTCAGGCCGGCCAGCACCGAGATGTCCTCCACCTCGTTGCCGGCAAAGCCAAGCTGTTGCAGGCGGATGCTCATGCCGGCCAGGGGAGAGAGGTCGCTCACCTGGTTGGCGGAGAACTCGAGGAAACGCAGGCGGATCAGCTTGGCCAGGGGGGAGATATCGCGCACCTGGTTGCTGGCGAAGTTCAGCTCGTTGAGCAGGGTGAGCCCGGCCAGGGGGCCCAGGTCGCTGATCTGGTTGGCGTAGAGGCGCAGGTTGCTCAGGCGCGGCAACTGGGCCAGGGGGGAGAGGTCGCTGATCTGGTTGCTGGACAGGTCGAGGGTGAAGAGGCGGGGATGGCCGGTCAGGGCCTCGATCCGGCGCACCTCGTTGTTGCGGCAGTGGAACTCGGTCAGGTTGAGCCCGGCCAGGGGGGAGAGGTCTTCGACCTGGTTGTCGGAGATGTTGAGGTAGGCCAGACCGTTGAGGTGTTCGAAGGGACCCAGGTCCACCAGGCCGGCGCGTTCCAGGGTCAGGAGGTTGAGGTTGTGCAGCCGGGCCAGGGGGGAGAAGTCCTGAATCGGGTTGACACTGAGGATGAGGCTGCCCAGCAGTTCCAGCCCGGCCAGGGGGTTGAGGTCGGCCACCTGATTGGAGTACAGGTCCAGGCTGCGCAGCTGGACCAGGCCGGCCAGGGGGGAGAGGTCGGCGATGTTGTTGTCGGCCAGGATGAGGGTGCGCAGATCGACCAGGCCGGCCAGGGCGGTGATCTCCTCGATCTGGTCGCCCACCAGCTCGAGGTGGGTGAGCCCGACCAGGGGGGCCAGGGGGCTGAGGTCGGCGACAGGGTTCTTGTGGATGACCAGCTTCTTCAGGTTGCTCAGGTGCTCCAGGCCGCGCAGGTCGGTGATCTGCGCGTTCTCGGGGATCTCGAGGGTGACGATGCGGGCCAGGTCCTCCTCGGTCAGGTTGCCCAGGGGCTGGTTGAGCTTCTTGCGCAGCAGGTCTTCGAGACGCCAGTCGGGGATGAAGACAATGGGCTCGGTGGTGTAGAAATTCACCTGCACCCCGCGCTGGTCCAGGGCCTTGAGGTGGGTGTTCAGCGAGGCATCGTTCAGGGGGTTGCCCGACAGTTCCACGCTGCGCAGTTGGGCCAGGTCGAGCAGGCCGGCAATGTCGCGCACCTGGTTGTGGGCGATGTCGAGCACCTGGAGCCGGCCCAGCCCGATCAGGGGCCGCAGGGTGGGCACGCGATTGAAGTCGAGGTTGAGATGGGTCAACTCGCCCAGGCCGGCCAGGGCGCTGAGGTCGCTGATCTGGTTGCGGCTCAGGTCGAGGACCTGCAGACGGGGCAGGCTGCGCAGCAAGCTCAGGCTGCGCACCTGGTTGCGGGCCAGGCGCAACTGGCGCAGGCCGGCCAGCTTCTCGATCCCGTCGAGGGTGGCGACCTCCAGCCCGGAGGCGTCGAGGGTTTCGAGACCCTGCAACTGGGCCTCGTCGAGCGCTCCGGTGGGCCGGGACAGGGCCTGGCGCACCGCCCTTTCGAGGGCCGCGTCGGCAAAGAGGGGGGCGGGCGGCGGGGGCGGGGCGGACACCTCCCCACCCGAACCGCAGCCCAACAGGAGCAGCAAGAGGAGCAAACGCTTCATTTCTCCACCCCCGCGTACACGGTCATGAAGCCCCGGGTGTGGGTCTGGGTTTCGAGGAGTTCGGAACTGCGCCGGCTGATCTGCAGGCCGATGATGGTGGTCAGGCGGTAGCCCAGGTACTGCGTGAGATTGGTCAACTGGCCGGCGGCGGTCAGTTCCCTGTAGCTGTCCTCGGCCCCTGGGGGAGCCGGGTCGCGCAACTGGTAGAAGAGATGGTACTCCAGCCCGCCCTCCGCAAAGCTGTTGCTCAGCACCGGCAGGCGTGCCAGGGCCATGAAGAGCTGGCTCAACTCGGCGCGGCGGAAGTCCTGGCGCAGCACCGGGGTCTGACGCCGCCACTCGCTCTTCCAGGCCGGCCCGAGGGTGAGGCGGCCCAGTTTGAGCTCGTACTGGCTCTTGGCGATCAGGCCCAGGAAGGAGGCGTCGGGGCGCAGACCGCGCAGGAGCAGTTGGCGCTCCTCCTCCAACTGGTGGTAGAACTGCCACTTGAACTTCCCCTCCAGGCGCAGGCCGGGCACCCGGGTGTACTCGGCCCCCAGCCAGGTGGTGTTGATCCAGGTGTCGGGGGCCGGCAGCACGTCCTGCACCGGAAAGAGGTCGCCGCGGGTGTTGGGGGGCTGCAGCCACTGGAGCAGGTTGTCGCGCACCGTGTCGCGCACCTTGCGCAGGTCCTGGAAGAAGCGCAACCGGCCCCAGGAGAGGTTGCGGTCGAGGGTGAGCAGGGCGTAGGCGGCCAGGGTGCGCCGCTTCTCGGAGAGCTGGCGGAAGTGCTCCTGGCCCAGGGTGAGGCGCAGGTCCGGGGTGAGGAAGGCCCCGCCGTACAGGTTGTAGCCCCGGCGGTCGGGGGCATAGGGGTAGTCGGGGGCCTCGTCGTTCTCGAAGCGGTCGGCCCACTGGTTGTGGTTCATGTCCACCCCGTAGAGGAAGTCCGGGCGATCGGAGTGGAAGCGCAGGAAGGGTTCCTCGTAGTCGGGCTCGCGGTTGGGGCTGACGTCGCTGTCGTTCTGGTTGAAATCGGAGATGAAGTCGTTGTTCTCGTCCCAGCCGGGAAAGACCTCGTCGTCGCCGGCGGTCCAGCCCTTGCGCTTCCAGTCGGGCCGCCGGTCCTGGTCGTCGTTGTCCTCCACCAGTTCAAAGCGCTGCAACGCGTTGCCGTAGTCTAGTTGGCCCACCTCCGAGACCACCGGCATGGCGGTGGTGTAGAAGGGGCTGACCGCAAAACCCTCGGCAAAGGCAAAGTAGGGGTACGCGGTGTGGGAGAGGTTGAAGAGCCAGGCCTGGGCCTGGGTGCTGGAGGCGTGGTGCTGCTTTAGACGGGGGTTGGGGTACTGGCGGTACTGGCTGTTGACGTCCACCTCCATGTAACCCCTGAAACCCCGCAGTTCGTTCAACTCGACAGTGAAGCCGGCCACCTGCACCGCGGTGGGCAGGCCGTAGTCAAAGGCCAGCACCCGCTGGTTGGAGCCGTCCTGCACGTTGCCGGCGGCCCGGGCCACGGTGGTGAAGTCGAGGTTGCCCCGCAGGCCCAACTGGCGGTCGGAACTGAGTTCCACCCGGTAGTCGTTGGCCAGCACTAGCTCTACCTGCACCCGGCGGATGCGCACCGGCACCGGGCCGGTGTACCCGGGGTCGGCAAAGTCAAAGGCCAGGCGGATCACCTCACCCCCGTCGGCGGCCAGGTAGCCCCGGCGCTGGAAACCGCCCTCGACCAGGGCGCGGAAGCCGATCTCGCTGCCCCTGGTCTGGGCCCCGTCGAGGTCCACGATCAGGATGTCGGAGGCGAAGAGGGCGCCCCCGCCCTCCCCGTCCTCGGGGGAGTCGTCGCGGATGAGCACCTCCACCCGGCCCACGGCGGCGGTGTTCTGCACTCCCAGCAGATTGCCGGCCAGCAGGTTGTCGCTGAAGGCCTCGGCCCGCGAGTAGCTGTGGTGCATGTTGACGAAGGTGCCCCCCACCTGGACAAAATCCCCCACCTGGGCCACCAGCCGGCTGCCGATGAGGTTGGTATTGTCGGTGGCCTGCAGGGGCAGGCCACCCTCTGGGGAACTGGGCGCGCTGATACGCGAGAGCAGCAGGGTGCCGGTGTACTTGTCGGAGGCAAAATCCCACTGGATGCCGTTGAAGAGGGGCTTGGAGAAGGTCATGGGGGTGAGGGTGGAGCGGATCTGGTTGCCGGCGGTGATGGCGTAGTGGTATTGGCCCTTGTGGTCGGCGGCCACCACCAGGTTGTTGAACCACGAGCCGAAGCGTCCCGAGGTGGTCAGGGAGGAGCCAAAGGGCTGGGGGTTGGTCTGCTGCCAGTCGTAGATCAGCCAGCCCTTGGTGAGGAAGTTGCCATACAGGTCGTAGAAGTAGTTGCCCTCCAGGGCGGTGCTGACGTAGCGCTCGTAGGGGGCGCGGGCGTAGTTGGCGTACTCCCACTGCTTCCACTTGAACTCGCGGTAGAGTTCCTGGGGCACGTACCACTTGCGCAGGGCCGGGTCGAGGGCGTCGAAGAGCACGCCGGGCCCGGTAGGCTCAAAGCTGACCCGGCCGCCCCGCTGCACCGTGCCCAGGCGCGAGCCGTACTCCTGGGCGCAGAGGGGGGAGGTCAGCAGCACACACAACAGGAAGATTGCCCTCATATCAGTACACCACTCCTAAGGTGCCATTGTGCCTTTCCTCGAAGGCGTCGGCGTCGACCCGCAGCACCCACAGGTAGATCCCCGGCGGGACCAGCCGGCCGTCGAGGCGGCCGTCCCAGCGGAAGCGGGCCGGGCCGATGCCCAGGTCCGCGGAGACGAGGGCGCCCAGGCGCCGGCCGCTCAGGTCGTAGAGGTCCAGGGAGACCGGCACGGGTTTGAGCAGTTGTAGCAGGTTGAAATCGATCTGCACCTGATCGTTGACCCCGTCGCCGTTGGGGGTGAAGAGGCTGGGTTGCAGGACCACCTCGCCGATGAGCCGGCCGATCTGCTGGCGCGGGATGGCGACGAAGAGGTTGGACAACTCGTCCTGGTCGTCGGGGGCGAAGCGCAGCACGTTGCCCGGCTCCAGGGCCTGGGGCACCGGGCCGGAGGCGCGGTGGTACACCCGGCCCGAGAAGGTGGTGCCGTAGCGGAAGATGGGCAGGTCGAAGCTGAACTCCAGCACCGCGCCCCCTTCCCTGATGAGGGGAAAGCCCAGGCTGAAGCCGTCGGGGCGGACCTCCTCGACGGTGAAGGCCACCGGGCGGCCGTCGATCTGCACGGCGCGGAAGTTGGTGGCCTCGCCATTGGTGTCCACCTCCAGGCGGTCGAAACCGCGCACGGTGCCCAGGGCGCCCAGGCGCAGGGCATAGCGGAAGGAGGCTGGCTGCTCGGCCTGGGCCAGGCGGGGGTAGACCTCGGCGCGCAGGGTGTCGGCGATGGGGGGTTGCAGGTAGTCGAACTCGAGCCGGTCCACCTGGCGGGTGTTTTCGAGGTTGCCGCTCAGGTCGAGCTGGAACTGCAGGTAGCGGCGGGGCATGGGGGCGCTGGGCAAGCTGCCGGGCACCACCGTGTTCCAGGGGCTCCAGTTCAGCTCGTCGGCGATCAGGGCGGCCTGGTCCGAGGGCGGCAGGGCGTAGTAGGCCGAGGCCACCAGTTCCTTGTACCCCAGGACCTTGCCGGTGAGGTCGCGCAGGGTCTGCCGGTAGAGGATGGGGGTATTGTCCACCCCGGTGCGCACCCGCAGGCTCAGGTTGGAGAAGATGGAGTCGCCCACAGCCTCGGCGGCCAGTTCGATGGGCCCGATGGTGGCCCGCTCGCCCAGATCGAGGATATCGGACAGGTAGGTGGCCTTGGGCACGTACCCAGTGCCGTAGATCTCCACCTCGTCGAGTTCAAAGGGGGTGGTAGCCAGGGATTTGAGCTTGACCAGCCGCGCGTACTGGGGGGCCAGTTCCAGGTCCACCACCGCCTCCTCGCTGGTGGGTTGGCGGGCGACCAGCAGGTCCGGGGTGAGGGCGGCGGTCTGGGTCCGGTTCACCCACACCTCATAGCCGCGCAGAAAATCGAACTGGTAGGGCAGAGAGGGGGTGGCGGCCACGGTGTTGCGCGGGTAGAAGCGGATGCGGTGTATACCCACCGGCGCCCCAAAATCAAAGATCAGCAGCACGTTCTGGGGGTTGATGTCCGGGTTGGCCAGGCTCGGTTTGCGCTCGAAGGCGACCTGGTGGTTGCCGTTGATCATGCCGGTGAGCTGTTTGAGCTGTTCCTCGCCGATGGAGACGTTGGAGGTGGTCAGGCCGTTGCGGATGGTCAGCAGCCGGGGGGCAATGTTCTGGTCCTCGGGGAAAAAGAGCGGGCTGATCCAGCCGGGCCGGCGGGCAAAGTCCACCGCGTCGCCAGGGGTGTTGGTGGTGTCCTCGATGGTGCTGGGCCCCACGGTGATCACGTTGAGCACCCCGAAGCGGTTGACCAGGATGGTGGGATCGCGGCCGTCCCCGCCCCGTTCCCAGGGGTGCTCGGCCTCGCCCAGCACAAAGCGTTCGGCCGGCTGGGCCAGGGCCGCAACGGCGAGCAGGAGCAAGAGGAGAGCGGCCCGCATCAGCGCAGCCCCGCGTTGATGGTGAGGAAGAAGAGGCTGCTCTGCTGGCCCGGCGAGCGGGCAAAGTCCCAACGGCTCATCCGCAGCCCGGCCCGGGTGACCACCTGGTAGCCCTGGTACGCCACCCGGTTGGTCAGTTGGGTGATCCAGGTCCAGCGGAAGAAATCCTCCTCCACCCCCTCGCGCCGCCCCGCCAGGAGCCAGAACCAGTCCCCCTCGACCCCCGCCTGCAACTGGGTGTCGAAGAGCTGGCGGCCGTAGTGGGAGAAGTAGCTGACCTTGGTCTTCTCCGCCAAAAGAGGCTGGGTCCACAGCAGGATGCCCAGTTGCTCCAGGCTGGTGGCCCCCGGCTGCCTGGAGCTGTAGGGCCGCTCCCGCTGCCACTCGCTCTTCCAGCGCGGTTCGAGGAAACCCATGCCCAGGGGGATGACCCACTCGGCCTTGTCGATGAGCCCGAGGAAGCCGGCGCGCTGGCGGCCCTCACGGGCGGCCAGGGCCTCGTTCCCGTCGAGCTGGCGCAGGTGCTCCCACTTGAGGCGGTGCTGGAGGCGCAGACCCTCGGTCAGGCGCTGTTCCCAGTCGGCGTAGAGGATGTGTTTCCAGGCGTTCTGGGCGGCCAGAGGGTCGGGCACGGCCCGCATGCGGCCCTGGGCGTCCACCGGCTGCGCCCAGAGGGAGAGGTCGTCGGGGATATTGTCGCGCACCCGCTCGCCGTAGGCGATCAGGCGCAGGCGCCCACCGGGGGCGTCGCGGTTCCAGGCGCCCATGCCGTACCAGGCGCGGGCGCGGCCCTCGCCGGCGATCAGGCGCAGGCGCTGGTGGCCGGCGTAGAGGTTCAGGTCCGGGCGCAGCTCCACCTGGGCATAGGTATTGTAACCGCGGTGGTCGCTTTTGTAGGGGTAGTCGGGCAGGTTGTCGTTCTCAAAGCGGTCGATGGTGCCGTTGTGGTTCATGTCCATGCCAAAGAGGAAGGCCGGCCGGTCGGCGCGGAAGCGCAGGAAGGGCTCCTCGTAGTCGGGGATCAGGTTGTTGTTCTGGTTGTAGTCGTTGAGGAAGTCCTGGTTCTCGTCGTAGCCGGGCCAGGTGGGGATCTCCTCGTTGCCCTCGCCGGCCTCGGCGGCGGTCTGGGGCTGCCGCCGCCACTCGGGCTGGCCGTTCTGGTCGTCGTCGTCGTCCACCAGTTCGTAGAGGGCCGGCACCGGGGCCCGGTACTTGACCACCCCGTTGGCCTCGGTCAGCCAGTAGCTGGTGCTGTAGTCGCCGGCGATGGAGAAGCCCTCCCAGTAGAAATGCCAGGGCAGGCGGCGGTAGCTGGCCTGGGTGTACAGGGCCGGGGCCTGGCGGGTGAAGCGGTAATGCTTGTCTCGGGCCGGGTTGGGGTAACTCAGGTGCAGGCGGCTGAGGGCGAACTCCCCCTGGACCGAGAGGCCCCGCCATTGGGCCAGGTTCCAGTTGGTCCCCAGCACCTCGCTGGCCACCGGCAGGCCGTAGTCGAAGCGCAGGTAGCGGGTGTTGCTGCGGTCCTGCACGTTGCCCCCGGCGCGGCCCACCGGCAGAAAGACCACCGCCGCCTGCTGGGCCTGGCCGTCGGTTTGCAGATTCGAGGCCAGCTCCACCCGGTAGTCGTCGGCCAGTTTCAGTTCCAGGCGCACCCGCTCCAGGGCCGCGGTGTTGAGCCCCTCGTAGGCAAGGGCCCCCAGGTCGTACTCCAACTGGATAAAATCGCTCCCGTCGGCCACCAGGGCATCGCCCCGGTCGAAGCCGCCCTCGATCCGGGGGCGCAGGCCCACCTCGCTGCCGCGCAATTCCCGGCCGCTGGTGTCGGTCAGCACGATCTCGTGTTCGAGCAGGGCCGCCCCGCCCCGCCGGTCGGCCGGGGAGTCGTCGCGCAGCCGCACCCACACCCGGCGCAGGGCCTGGTTCTGGTTGGTGGTCAGGGTGCCGTCCAGGGGGTTGCCGTGGTTGAGGGGCCGCTGGGTGTTGGCGTTGCGCAGGTTGACAAAGGTGAAGCCCAGGCGGGCCGGGCCGCCGGCCCCCAGTTCGGCGTGGCCGCCGCTCAGGTGGGTGGCGTCGGTGCGCGCCCCGCTCAGCGAGGCCCCGCCCGAGGCGCCGGGGGCCGGCGGGGTGGGGCCGTCCGGTCCGGTGGGCCGGGCCAGGAGCAGGGTGGCCTCGTACCAGTTGGTGGACCAGTCCAGGCGCAGTCCGTTGTAGCGGGGCTTGGCAAAGGTCAGGGGGGTGAAGGTGGTGGCGATCTGGTCGCCCACCATCAGCCGGTATACCCCGCCGCCCTTCTTGTCGGAGGCGATGACCAGGCGGTTGAAGAAGGAATTGTAGGCGCTGAAGTCGGTGCGGGCGCTGCGGGCGTCACCCCTGGGGCTGAGCACCGGCACCTTGATGATCTCGTCGCCCTTGGACCCGGGCTGCTGCTGGGTCCAGGAGTAGACCAGCCAGCCCCGGCCCAGGGGGCTGCCCAGCCCGTCGTAGTACTCGTAGCCTTCGAGCAGGGCGTTGACGTAGCGGGTGTAGGCGGTGCGGGCGTAGCGGGTGTCCACCTGCTGCCAGGGCCGGTCGTAGAGGTCGGGCAGGTGGAGGGGGGAGTACCAGCGGTGGACCTGGGGGGCGAGGTACTCCACCTCGAAGTGGGGGGCGATCTGGCTGTCGCGGGGCAGGCCCAGCTCGCCCCGGCCCAGGTTCTGAGCGTGCGCGGCGGCGGCCAGGAGCAGCAGGGCGGCCCACATCCGCAGCACCCCAACGTATGGGGTGCTGCGCGTGGGGATGGTTTCGAGCGGGCCCAAAAATCTGCGACCAGCCATCAATACACCACCCCCACCAGGCGCACCACCTCGGTGTGGCTGCGGTCCGCGTCGGTGTCGATGCCGGCCCGGATCAGGTAGATCCCCGGCGGCAGGAGCCGGCCTTCCTCGTCGCGGCCGTCCCAGACCAGGCGGTGCAGGCCGCTGGCCCTGGGCGTGGCCGCGGACAGGTCGCGCACCCGGCGACCGGCCAGGGTGTAGATGCCGGCGGCGATGCGCTTGGGGCCTTCGAGCACAAAGACCTCGATGCCGATGGCCACCTGGTCGTTGATCCCGTCGCCGTTGGGGGTGAAGAGGGGCGGCTCCAGCAATACCCGGCCCAGGGGCGCGGTCTCTTCCAGGTCGGCGCGGGCCACCAGGGACTGGCTGGCCACCAGGGGGGTGGCCTCGCCGGAGGCGGCCTCCTGGACCACCCCGGGCTGGGCGCGGCGGCGCAGTTGTGCCCCAAAGACGGTATTGCTGAGAAAGACCCGGGTGCGGAAGCGGATGGCGTAGAGCAGGTCATTGCGGCTGGCCGTTGCGGGAAAGGCCAGGGCCAGGGTCCCATCCGCGCCGGTTTCGGCCTCTAGGGTTCCGGGCCAGAGTTGGCGGGCGCTGCGCAGGCGTTCGTCCTGGCCGGCCAGCACCGAGACCAGTTCGATGGGCGAGGAGGAGGAGGAGCGCAGTTCGAGCTGATCGAAACCGGGGTTGGCCCCGGCGAACTGGGGCCTCAGATAGAGGACGAACTCCTGCTCCTGGCCGGGCACCAGCCCCTCGATGGGCCACAGCTCGGCCAGGGCCTGCTCGACCAGGGGTGGATCGAAGCGCAGTTGCAGTTGGCGCAGGCGGGCGGCCCGCGCCGGGTCGTCGCTGAGCAGGCGCGCCTCCAGCAGCAGATACTGGCGGGGATTGGGGGACTTGAACAACTCCCCTGACTCCAGGTACGAGGGGGACCAGGGGCTCCAGTCCCCCCCTGGCTGGTCCTCGATCACCACCGGCGGGCGCTCGGCCTCGGGCAGCTTGTCCCAGGTGCTTTTGGTCACCTCCACCCCCTGTTCGTTGAAATAGTGGGGGATGTGGAGCAGCTCGTCGCCGCTGCGGGTGCGCAGCTCGACGCGGGTGCCGGGGGGGAACTCCCCCTCCCAGGAAAGGGCGGAGAGGAGCCGGCGCCGGTTCAGGCGGATCAGGGGCGAGGTCATCACCACCTCGGAGGCGTAGCCCTCGCCGTAGACCTGCACCTCGCTGAGGTTGGCCCCCTCGCGCTTGCCCACGTCCAGCTTGAGCCTTCTCACCTCGACGAAGCGCACCTGTTGCAGGGGGAAGCGCTCCTCCAGGCGCACGAAGACCTCGCGGTTCTGCCGCTCCTCAAAGGCCCGCCAGATCTTTTCGCCGCTGGGGTCCAGGCTGCCGTCGGAGACGCGCACCTGGTAGGCGGGGGGGGGCTGCCCGGGGCTCAGCAGGAGAATCCGGTCCAGCCAGTAGCGGGTGCCCAGGTCCACCTCGATCTGGTTCTGGTTCTTGATGGGGTCGTATTCGAGCAGGCTGCGGAAGGTGGAGAAGATGCCGTCCTCCACCTCGCGGGTGCGCCGGGTATTGCCCACCCGCACCACCCCGGCGCGGGGCAGGGAGCGGGTCAGGCGCACCACCTCGTCGCCATCGGCGTGGACCTCCACCTCGGCCAGGCGGGGGCGCTCGCGGCGGAAGTAGCGCACCTGGCCCTGCTCCCCGGCGGGCAGGGCCTCGTAGATCTCCCGCTCCACCTGGATCTGGCGGCCGGCCCCGGTGCGGCGGTAGTAGTCGATGGCCCCCTGGTCGATGGAGTCGAGTTGGGCGTAGGCATCGGGGGTGACCTCGCGGCCGCGAACCCCGTCGCTGCCCAGGGCCTCGATGCGCAGGATCTGGGCCACCTCGCCGGTGGCCCCCGGAGCGGCGGGCCGCTGGGGCAGCACCTCGAACTCGAAGTCGCGCTGATCCTTGTTGGGCTCCGTTACCAGCCCCACCCGGAAGTACTCGCGGTTGCGGGCCTCCCTCAGGGCAATGCGCCCGTCCGAGATCAGCACCCGGAACTTGAGGAAGGGATCGCCCTGGCCCTCGGCGGCAAAGCGCACCCGGACCCGCTGGGCGATCACTGCCCGGCCCAGGTCCAGCTCCAGCCACCAGCGCTCCAGCGGGGCCAGGGGGTCGGGCTCCCAGTAAGTGGCCGGGTCCCCGTCCATGGCCAGGAGGCCGGACTGGGGGTTGGACCCTGCGGCCCGCACCCCGCCGCTGAGGGTGTCGCCCTCGTTGATGTAGCGAAAAAGGCCGGCGTCGAGGGCGGCGTTGAGGGGCCGGCGCACCAGACGGGGCTCCACGGTCCCCCCGGGCAGGATGACCCGCGCCCCTTCGGGAGCGGTCCACCACTGCCAGTGCTCGGCGGTGTTGACCACCACCCGGTCGGGGAGGAGCCGGTAGCCCTCCTGGGCCAGGGCAGTACCGGCCCCAAACCCCAACAGGAGCAGGAGGGCGATGGTGGGAAAGAGAATATGGCGCTCCTTCATGGCGCTACCTGGGCAAGACGGGTAAAAAACCGGCGCGACAGCCAGAGGGAAAAGGTGTTTTCCGGGTGCCGCATCCCCCGAGGTTTAATTACCTAACAATGCGCGGGGATGTCCAACGGACCGCAGCCCAGCCAGACGCGGGGTCATTGAGGGGGGCCGGGGCGGCTCCGCCCTGGTCGGGGCTGGAGAAGGAGATGCTGGTCTTGGGTAGGAACCGTTATTCAGATCCACGTAGACCAGGGGGTTTTCCTCGTTGGCCAGGCCGCCGGAGGAGTTTTGGTTTGCCGATGCCGCTGAAGGGGTTGCGCAGCACGGCCCAGACCAGGTCCAGCACGCGCAGGGCGATGGGGCGGTCTACCTCCACCCAATGGCGGAGATCCTCCCAGAATTCATCCTGGAATGCGGCAGCCCGCTGGGTCTGAGGGCGGAGGACTCGCCTCCTACTCAAGCCCCGGGTCCCCGCGGAGTTGGGGGATCGATTGGGGCTTGACCGGGCCTTCGAGGGCACGCTGGAGGGCGGCCAGCAGGCGCTGGGCATTCCTGGGAGAGCGGAGCAGGTGAGTGGTTTCTTCGAGGCTGCGCAATTCGGCGGCAGGGAGGATGACCATGTCCGCGTGATTGCGGCGCTTGATGAGGACGGGTTCCTGTGCCTCTTCGGCGGCCTTCAGCACCTGGGCCAGGTTGTTGCGGGCGTAGCTGTAGCTGATCGGGTTGGCCACGCGGGACTCCTGAGCAAACTGTACAGGAACAATGTACAGGAGAAGACAACCAGGTCATGGACTGATCCATTGACACCTAGTTGCAACGCGCTATATTTCCGTTGCAACGCCGCGATTTCGATTTCAGCAGGAGTTTTGTATGCCCAAAATCCAACAAGGCAAACCCATCTGGTTCGGCATGAAGCTCACCCCCGAACAGAAGCAGCAGATCAGACTTCTGGCCAGGCAGCGCAATACCTCGGCCAAGGAGGCGCTCATGGGTTTGGTCGAAGCAGCCCTGGCCCCCAAGTCTTTCAAGGCCGCCCCAGGAACCTTTCTGGAGGGGCTGGAGGATTTGGTGGGTTCGGTTTCAGGGCCGGTGGATCTGTCTGCTAATCCCAAGTACATGAAGGATTTTGGCCGATGAGGGTGATCCTGGATACCGGACCTCTGGTCGCCTTGCTCAACCACCGGGATAGCCATCATTCCTGGGCTCTGACCGCGGCGCAACCGCTGCGGCCTCCGCTCTACACCTGTGAGGCGGTAATTGCCGAGGCCCATCACCTGCTCGGCCACGTGTACCAGGGTCGCAGGCGCCTGTACCAACTCGCCGAATCAGGCCGACTGGACTTCTCCTTCTCTTATGCGCGGCACCTCGGGGAAGTCCATGCCTTGATCCAGGCCTATGAGGACACAACCATGTCCTTTGCCGATGCTTGCCTGGTCCGCATGGCAGAGATGGAGGCAGGCAGCCAGATCTTTACCATCGACAGCCACTTCAGAGTCTATAGGCAGCACCGGACCAGAAAGCTGAAGCTCC
>Ga0194132_10005012_pt1 | contig 21998 bp, 23 predicted proteins | sample TA2KigOf80mmetaG_FD_148612 | JGI IMG/M metagenome (GOLD analysis project Ga0194132, IMG submission 148612) | Freshwater microbial communities from Lake Tanganyika, Tanzania - TA2015054 Kigoma Offshore 80m | ecosystem: Environmental > Aquatic > Freshwater > Lake | place: Tanzania: Lake... | reverse complement strand
GACCGGTAATGGTAGGTCGCCCGGTTGGCCGGGACCGCCCGGCAGGCCCGGCGAACCGATACGCGGAAGCAGGTTCGGACGAAGTTGACCATCTCGCGACCTCGGTCCGCCGTCAGATCTTTTTTTTGTCCTGATCTGGTAATCACCTGACAGTTTGCCACCCGGCCGGGGCGCGGGACCGCGAGAGTCCGGAGCGCCCCGGACGGTGTGGCCATGCCGCTCCTGGCGGGCAAGGATGTTGTTTGCACACAGCACCGAACCCTCAGGAGAACGACATGACCACGGAGAAGAAGATAGCACGGCGCAAGCTCAGCCTGTTGGAGCTTGCCGGAGAGCTTCAGAACGTCAGCAAGGCCTGCAAGGTGATGGGCTATTCCCGCCAGCAGTTCTACGAGATCCGCCGCAACTTTTAGACCTTCGGGGCGGAAGGCCTGATCGATCGCCTGCCCGGAGCCCGGGGACCGCACCCCAACCGGGTGGCGGACGAGGTCGAGGCGACGATCCTGGAGCACGCCCTGGTCCATCCCTGCCACGGCGCGCTACGCGTCGCCCAGGAACTGATGCTCAAGGGCGTACAGGTGTCCTCGGGCGGCGTGCGCGGGGTCTGGAGCCGCCACGGTCTTTTGACCAAGCACGAGCGCCTGTTGCGCCTGGAGCGCTCCACCGCCGAGCGCAGGATCGAGTTGAGCGACGAACAGGTGCGGCTCCTGGAGCGGTTCAGCCCCGAGTTCCGCGAACGCCACATCGAGGCGCCCCACACCGGCGCCCTGGTCGCGGTCGATACCTTCTTCGTCGGCGCCCTGAAGGGTGTCGGCAAGGTCTACCTGCAGAGCGCCATCGACTGCCATTCCCGCTACGCCTGGGCCAGGCTCTATCCCAACAAGATGCCGGTCACCGCCGTGCACCTAATGAACACCGACGTGCTGCCCGCCTTCGAGGCCGTCGAGGCCAAGATCGACACCGTGCTCTCCGACAACGGCCGCGAGTTCTGCGGCCGGCCCGACCGCCATCCCTACGAGCTGTTCCTCCAGCTGGAGGACATCAACCACCGCACCACCCGGGTCAAGCGGCCGCAATCCAACGGCTACGTCGAACGGCTGCATCGCACCCTTCTCGATGAGCACTTCCGGGTCGAGGGCCGCCGCACCTGGTTCGAGTCCATCGACGAGATGCAGACCGCGCTCGATGCTTACCTCGTCGCCTACAACAACGACCGTCCCCACCAGGGCCGCGGCATGAACGGCCGCACTCCCGCCCAGGCCTTCATCGAAGGCCTGCCCGCCAACGCCAACCAACAGGAGGAACAGGTGAAAAAACCGAAAACAAAAAAGGCCGCCTAGTCCAACCCCGGCCGGGTGGCAAACTGTCAGGTGATTACCAGATCAGGACACACCTCTAAACAAATCGCCATCCAACCGCGCACCATCGTCGCGATAAAACGCGCGCCCTCACGCCCTCCACCCCGGCACGCGGCGCGCCATCGTCCAGATCAGCTTGTCGAGATCGCCCGCGAGCGACGATCCCCGGTTGCGGGTGTTGACCAACGCCGCCCAGCTGAGGCCGCCTCGGGTCCTGACCGCGAGGGTGTCGTTGCACCAAACCCCGGGTGTTGGTATCAATACCAACATGAACACCGTGACCATCGGCGTCGCCTCGCTGGAAGCGACCAAGGGCCTGATGCGCCGCGCCTTCCGGGGCGAGAGGCAGGGCGCGTTCATCGGCTTCGCCAGCCTGGAATTGCTGTGGAAGGTGCTGACGCCGAAGCGCTGGGAGATCGTCCGCGCCATGACCGGCGCGGGGCCGCTCGCCATCCGCGCGGTCGCGCGGCGCGTGGAGCGCGACGTGAAATCGGTTCACGGCGACGTGCAGGCGCTGCTCAAGGCCGGCGTGCTCGATCGCGCCGCCGACGGACGAGTCGCGTTCCCCTACGACCAAATCCACGTGGATTTCGTCGTCCGCGCGGCGTGAGGTCACAACAAGATGGACCCCCGCCTACGCGGGGGTGACGAGTACCCCTCACCCGGCTCGCTTCGCTCGCCACCCTCTCCCGCAAGGGAAGAGGGGTTACCCCTCCCCGCCCGCCAGCAAATCGATATCGAGGCGGGCGCAGTCGCCGCGATAGGCCATCTCGGCGACGTAGATGGCCGTGCCGTCGCGGTCGGTGACGACGCAGCGCACCTCGGCGGTCGGCGCGTTCAAGGGCACGCGCAGGTATTCGGCGACCTCGGGGTCGGCGCCGCCGATGGTGACGGTGTTATAGGCGCTGGCGATCCGCCCGCGCGCTTCGCGCACCAATATGGGCAGCGCGGTGTGGGCGCGGAAATCGTCCGGCGCGCGGTCGTAGATGGCGCGGTCGAGGTGGACCGAGACCACGGCGAACGGCTCGCCGTCGCGATATTGGACGCTCCGGAGATAGCGGTAACCGGCGGGCGCCGGGCGGCCGTCGCCGGGGCGAAGCCTGGGTTCGGCCGGCGGATCGGCGACGTGCACGAACTTCGGCACGTTGACGGCGATGATCCGGCAGAGCGAGTCGAGATCGGTCGCGAGGCGGAGCCAGCGCCGCTCCGGCACCTCGCGCGCAACGAAGGTGCCCTTCCCTTGCTGGCTCCAGACCAGGCCTTCCTTCTGCAGCAGTTCGACCGCGAGGCGCACGGTGACGCGGGCGACCCGGAATTCGCGTTCCAATCCCTCCAGCGTCGGAAGCCTTTGGCCCGGCGCGTAAATGCCGTCCTCGATCTTGCGGCGCAAGAGGCCCGCAAGCTGGATATAGAGCGGCACCCGGCTCCGCCCGAATGCGCGTGAAAGGGAGTCGTTTTCTTTACGTCGCTTTCGCGAGCGCGCGGAGGGACTGGACTTCGCCCGCCGACCGGCGGGACCGCGCGCGGTGGTACGCGTTTTCACCGTGGCCATCTCAGTCTCCTTCCGCGCCGCTGACCGCGCCGCTGACCAGGTTGGCGGCGTAGAGATGCGCGAGGTCCATTTCGCCCGCGCCCGCCGCAACGAGGCCGGCGGCGAGGCGCTCGATCCGCACGGCCCCGGCGCGGGCCAGTTTTTGCGCGTCTTCCACCGTGACCGCGGCGAAGCGCACCGCGTCGCCCGGCTTCAAGCGCCCGGCGCGCGGCAGGTCGGCCGCGCACACGGTCGCGATCTTGGGATAGCCGCCCGAGGTCTGGCGGTCGGCGATCAGCAGCACCGGGCGGCGGTCGCCCGGCACCTGGAGCGTGCCCGAGGCGATGCCGTCGGAAAGAATGTCGTGGCCCTTCGCGTGCGGCAGCTCCGCGCCCTCGAAGCGCAAGCCCATGCGGTCGGAATTGCGCGCGACCGTGTAGGTGGAGGAACAAAGAATGCCGAGGGCTTGCGGCGCGAACAGATCGTCCTGCGGACCGGGAACGATTCGAAGCGGGGTCTTGTCTTCCCGCGGCGGATCGGCCAGCGCCACTTCGCCCCGTTCGGAGGCCTGTGCGCGCTTCAAGGGGAGCGCGTCGCCCGCCCGCAAGGCGCGGCCCTCGAAGCCGCCGAATTTTCCGCGCGCGTAGGTGGAAAGGCTGCCGAGGACGGGCGCGAGATCGAATCCGCCCTCGAACGCCAAGTAGGCGCAGACCGGCCCGCCGGTACCCTTGACGACGATGCGTTCCCCCTTCTTCGCCGTCACGCTGCGCCAGGCGGGAAAGACGCGGGTCGATTCTCCTTCGATGGCGAGGGTACCGCCGAAGGCCGCGAGGGCGACGCGGATGGTTCCGCCCCCCACCTCCAGTGCCGGGCCCGAGAGCAGGATTTCGAGCCCGGCCTCGTAGGGCGCGTTGCCGACGAGGGCGTTGGCGAGGCGGAGCATGACGGGATCGAGCGCGCCGGAAACGGGGACTCCCTGCGCCTGATAGCCGAAGCGGCCCCTGTCCTGGACCGTGGTGTGGATACCGGGTTGCTTGACGAGCAAGGCCGTCATTGGACGTCTTCCTCTATCTCCACCGTGCCGCGCCCGGCCGCCAACTCGGCGCGGATCGCATCGAACGCGGCGCGGTCGACGGGGTGGAAGCGGACCAGGTCGCCGGGCGCCAGCAGCGCGGGCGGCGATTTCCCCATGTCGCAGAGTTCGACCGGAACCTGCCCGATCAGCCACCAGCCGCCCGGGCTTTCCAGCGGATAGATGCCGGTCTGGCCGATGGCGATGGCGAGCGAGCGCGGCGGCACCTTGACGCGCGGCGTCTTGCGGCGCGGCAGGTTGAGCGGGCCCGGCACGTCGCCCATGTAGGCGAAGCCAGGCAGGAAGCCAAGCATGTAGACGTGGTAGTCGACCGAGGCGTGCAGTCGCGCGGCGTCTTCGCGCGTCATGCCGGCGATCTGGGCGGCCTCGGCCAAATCGGGGCCGAATTCCTCGTCGTAGCAGGCGGGCATGTGGACGCGGCGCACCTTGCGGTGGCGGGCCGCGCCCGCGCCGATCAGGGCGCGCACCTTGACGACGACGGCGGCGAAATCGAGAATGAGCGGGTCGTAAAAGACCAGCAGCGAGCGGAACGATGGCACCGTTTCGGCGACGCCGGGAATGGCGGCGGCGGCGACGGCGTCGGCCAGGTCGTAGACCTTCTCGCTGACGGCGCGGTCGATGCGATCGCCGAATTCCACCACCAGGGCGGCGTCGCCCTGGGGCCGGAACCTCGGGTGATCCTTCCCGGCTTCGCTTTCGGTGGCGCGCTCGGTTCCTGGCACGGTTCCAAACCCCGTTGACCGCAAACGATAAAGAGACGATGTTGTTCTATACTTGATAAAAGTTTTCCGGGCAATTATCCTGTGCGCCTCCGTCGCGACGTTTCGCGCTCATGCTTCGACAAGCTCAGCATGAGGAATTTGGTTTTGGTCTCGCCCTGAGCCTGTCGAAGGGCGGGGTCCACCGCACCAGCCCTGGATTCCGAGGACACCCGTATGGCCCCCGCGATCAACCTCAACGCCGACATGGGCGAAGGCTTCGGCGCCTACGACATCGGCAACGACGACCTGCTGCTCTCCATCGTCAATTCCGCCAACATCGCCTGCGGCTTCCACGCCGGCGACCCGACCGTGATGCACGGCCTGGTCCTCGACGCGAAAAAGCACGGCGTCAGCATCGGCGCCCATCCCGGCTTCAACGACCTGTGGGGCTTCGGCCGGCGGCGCATCGACATGAAGCCCGCCGACCTCGAATACATGATCGCCTACCAGGTCGGCGCGCTGCAGGGGATCGCCCACTACGCCGGGGTCAAGGTCACCCACGTCAAGCCGCACGGCGCGCTCTACAACATGGCATCCGAGAACGAGGACTACGCCGCCGCCATCGGCCGCGGTATCAAGACGGTCGATCCCTCGCTCATCTACGTGCTGCTGTCGGGTTCGGTGATGGAAAAGGCCGCCGAGAAAGTCGGATTGAAATACGCGCGCGAGGGCTTCGTCGACCGCACCTACGAGGACGACGGCAACCTGACCTCGCGCAAGATCGAGGGCTCGGTGATCCGCGATCCGAAGGTGGCGGCGGAGCGCGTGGTGCGCATGGTGCTCGACGGCGAAGTCACCGCACGCTCGGGCAAGAAGATCAAGCGCCGCATCGATTCGCTCTGCATCCACGGCGACGAGCCGACCTCGGCGGCCGTGGGCAAGGCGGCGCGCGACGCCCTGGTCGCCGCCGGGGTTCGCGTCCTGCCGCTGCCCGAGATGCCTCTTGGCTGAGAAGGCCATTATCGCCGTGATCGGCGGCACCGGGGCGCTCGGCTCCGGGCTCGCCCGCCGCCTGGCGCGGGCCGGGCACTCGATCGTCATCGGCTCGCGCGATCCGGCCAAGGCGGAAGCCGCCGCCCGCAACATTCCGGGCGCGCGCGGCGCGGGCCAGGCCGACGCGGCGCGCGCCGCCGCCATCGTCATCCTCGCCGTGCCGTTCGCGAGCCAGGCCGACACGCTTGCCGCCATTTCGCCCCATTGCGCGGGCAAGCTGGTGATCGACACCACCGTGCCGCTGGTGCCGCCCAAGGTCGGCACCGTGCAGCTGCCGCCGGAAGGCTGCGCCGCGCTCAAGACCAAGAAACTCCTCGACCCGACCGCGCGGGTGGCGAGCGCCTTTCACAACGTGTCCGCCGCCAAGCTCCAGGCCGAGGGCGAGATCGCCTGCGACGTGCTGGTGTTCGGCGACGACGCGGCGGTGCGCGACGAAGCGATCGCGGTGGTGAAGGCGGCGGGCCTGCGCGGTTTCCATGGCGGGCCGCTCGCCAATTCGGCCGCGGCCGAGGCGCTGACCTCGGTGCTGATCACCGTCAACCGGCTCTACAAGGTGGACGGCGCCGGCATCCGGCTGGTCGGCCAGAAAGCGGACGGAACCCAGCTCTGACGGGAGGCCCCATGGCCGCTGGTATGGCCGTCACCCTGATCGCCCTTCCCGGCCTGCCCAGGGTGCGCGCGGGCGACGACGTGGCCGCCTTGATCGGGGCCGCGTGCGCGCGGGAAAACGTGCGCCTCGCCGACGGCGACGTGGTCGCCATTGCGCAGAAAATCGTCTCCAAGGCGGAAGGGCGGACAGTCGATCTCAAAACCGTGACGCCGTCGGCGCGCGCGCGCGAGATCGCGGCCCGGGTCGGCAAGGACGCGCGCCTAGTAGAAGTGATCCTCGCCGAATCGAACCGGGTGGTGCGCGAGGCGCCCAACGTGCTGATCGTCGAGCACCGGCTTGGCTTCGTCATGGCCAATGCGGGCGTGGATCAATCCAATGTGGGGCAATCGAACGTGGAAGGCGCGGACATGGCGTTGCTGCTGCCCGGCGATCCGGATGAATCCGCGCGGCGGCTGAAAACCGATTTGGAGGCGCGCGCGGGCGCGAAGCTCGGCGTCGTCGTCACCGACAGCTTCGGCCGCCCCTGGCGCAACGGCGTGGTCGGCGTCGCCCTCGGCGCCGCCGGCATCCCGGCGCTGCTCGACAAGCGCGGCACGCCCGACTTGTTCGGCAGACCCCTGCGCGTCACCGAAATCGCGCTCGCCGACGAAATCGCGGCCGCCGCGTCGCTTTTGATGGGCGCGGCGGACGAAGGAATCCCAGTGGTAATCCTGCGCGGGCTCGCGCTCGCCGGCTCGGAGAAACCGGCGCGCGCGCTGATCCGCGATCCGGCCCTCGATCTGTTCCGCTGACCTCATGACCCCGCCCGCTCCCTCAGGACGCGTGTTGCTTCTCTCCGGTGGCGTCGGCGGCGCGCGCTTGGCGCGCGGGCTCGCCCAGGCACTTCCCGATCCGGCGCTGCTTTCGGTTGCCGTCAACACCGCCGACGATTTCACGCACCTCAGGCTCGCCATCTGCCCCGACCTCGACACCGTGGTCTACACCTTGGCCGGCCTCGAAAACCTGGAACAAGGCTGGGGCCGCGCCGACGAAACCTGGTCGTTCATGCAGGCGATGGAGAAGCTCGGCGGCGAAACTTGGTTCAGGCTCGGCGACAAGGATTTGGCGCTGCACGTCTTTCGCACCCGCGCGCTGGCCGAGGGGCGGACGCTGTCGGCGATCACGGCGGAGGCCGCCCGCATCCTCGAAGTCGCGTCCGAAATACTGCCCATGACCGACGACCGGGTGGCGACCGTGGTGGAGACGGATCAGGGCACTCTTTCATTTCAGGACTATTTCGTGTGCCGGCGTTGCGAACCCCGGGTCAAGGGCTTTCGCTTCATCGGCGCCGACGCCGCCCGGCCGCTGCCGCGATTGATGGCGCTTCTCGCCGATCCAAGCCTGCGCGCGGTGGTGATCGGGCCGTCGAATCCGTTCGTCAGCGTCGCGCCGATTTTGGCGTTGCCGGGGGTGAGCAAAGCGATTCAAGCCTGCACGGCTCCCGTGATCGCCGTGTCGCCCCTGGTCGGGGGCCGCGCGGTCAAGGGCCCGGCGGCCAAGATGATCGCCGAGATGGGCGGCGCGCCGGGCATTGCCTGGATCGCCGAGCATTACGCCGGTCTAATCGACGGCCTGGTGATCGACGAGGCCGACCGGGACGCCGCCCGGGCGATCCGCGGCCCCCGGGTGCGAATCGCCAAAACGGTGATGCGGAGCGACGCTGATCGCGCCACACTGGCGGGCGACGTGCTCGCCTTCGCCGAGGAGATCCGCGCGTGACGCCCGCCCCCATTTTCGCCCTGGTTCCGGTTCGTGCGCTGACGGACGCCAAGCGGCGCCTTTCACTCCTGCTCGACGCCGGGGAACGCGCGGCACTGGCGCGCGCGATGCTGGAAGACGTGATCGAATGCCTGTCGCGCGCGCCGTCGGTCGAGGGAATCTCGGTCGTCACCGACGACGCCGACGCGGCGCGGGTGGCCTCCGATTTCGGGGCGCTCGCGCTGCCCGACGCACCGGAAGGGGGACTCAACGCCAGCCTGGAGGCGGCCGCGGCCTGGGCGCGCGGGTCGCATGCCGAACGCGCCCTTCTCGTCCTGCCCGCCGACGTGCCGGGCGCCATGCCCGACGACATCGCCGAGTTGGCGGCCGAAAACGCCCATGTCGTGCTTGCGCCCGCCCGCGACGGCGGCACCAACGCGCTCCGGCTGCGCCCCGGCGCGAAAATACCGTTCGCGTTCGGGCCCGGAAGCTGTGTCCGTCATGCCGCAAACACCCGCGCCGCCGGATTGTCGGTCGCCGTCGTCGAGCGGCCCGGCCTCGCCCTCGACCTCGATCGGCCCGAGGACGTGGCCCTTTACCTCGCCCGCGCCGGCACCTCGCGCACGCTCGGGTTCCTGCACCGGCTCGGCGTCGCGCGGCGATTGCGGGAGAAAGCGGCGCCATGAGCGAGCCTCTCCAGCGCGCCGCCGAGGGCGCCCGGCTCGCGGACGAAGAGATCGCCGCGCTCGCCCATATCGACACCGCCCCGTTGCTCGCCGCCGCGCGCGCGCGCCGCGACCTCGGCCACGGCGCGCTCGTCACCTATTCGCCCAAGGTGTTCATCCCGCTCACCAAGCTTTGCCGCGACGTCTGCGCCTATTGCACCTTCGCCGAGCGTCCGCGCCAAGGCCGCGCGCCGTATCTCGCGCCCGACGAAGTTCTGGCGATCGCAAAAGCGGGCGTGTCGGCCGGCTGCCGCGAGGCGCTGTTCACGCTCGGCGACAAGCCGGAAGCGCGCTGGGACGCAGCGCGCGATGCGCTTGAGGCGCTCGGGTATCCGAGCACGCTCGCCTACCTCGCCGCCATGGCTAGGCTTGTCCGCGACGAAACCGGGTTGCTGCCGCACCTCAATCCCGGCGTCATGAGCGAAGACGATTGCCCCAGCCTGAAGCCCGTTTCCGCGTCCATGGGCGTGATGATGGAAAGCCTCGCCGAGCGTCTCGCCGCCAAAGGTGGCCCCCATTTCGGCTCGCCCGATAAGACGCCGGCCGCGCGGCTCGCGACCCTGGAGGCGGCGGGGCGGGCGCGCGTGCCGTTCACCACCGGGATTCTGGTCGGCATCGGCGAGACCGAAGCCGAGCGGATCGAGACCCTGCTCGCCGTCCGCCGCGTCCATGAACGCCACGGCCATGTCCAGGAGATCATCGTCCAGAATTTCCGCGCCAAGCCGGGCACCCGCATGGCCGATACGCCCCACGCCGACGGCGATGCGCATCTGCGCGCGATCGCGTTGAGCCGTCTCGTCTTCGATGCGTCCATGAGCGTGCAGGCGCCGCCGAACCTGAGCCCGGGCGCGCTCGAAGACCTGATCGCGGCCGGAATCGACGACTGGGGCGGCGTGTCGCCGGTAACCCCCGACCACGTCAACCCGGAAGCGCCGTGGCCGGAAGTGCGCGAATTGAAAGTACGCACGGCGGCAGCCGGCAAGACTTTGGCCGCGCGCCTCGCCGTCCGGCCCGCGTTTCAGCGCGCGGAGGACGATTGGCTCGATCCGGCCATGCGCCCGGCGGTGCTGCGCCTCGCCGATGCCGATAGGCTCGCGAGCGAGGACTGGATCGCGGGCCAAACGCGCGTGCCGCCGTCACTATCCGCTCCCGGATTGGGACCCTCGGGCTTGGCCGCCGTCACCGCGCGGGCGCGCGACGGCAAGCTTATCGCCGAAACCGAAATTCGCGCGCTGTTCGCCGCGCGCGGAAGCGATTTCGCCTTCGTGCGGCGCGAAGCCGACGCGCTTCGGTGCGAAGCGGCGGGCGACGCCGTCAGCTACGTGGTCAACCGCAACATCAATTACACCAACATCTGTTCTTACCGCTGCGCGTTCTGCGCCTTTTCCAAGGGGCGCGGCAAGGACGCCGCGCGCGATCCCGCGTACCTCCTGCCCGCGTCCGAGATCGCGGCGCGGACGGCGGAAGCCTGGGCGCGCGGCGCGACCGAGGTTTGCCTGCAAGGCGGCATTCATCCCGATTACGACGGCCATACCTATTTCGCCATCCTCGCCGCCGCCAAGCGGGCGGCACCCGCGATCCATGTGCACGCCTTTTCGCCGCTCGAAATCCACCATGGCGCCGAGACCCTCGGTCTTTCTGCCGCCGAGTTCCTGGCCGAATTGAAGCGCGCGGGGCTCGGGTCGCTGCCCGGTACCGCGGCCGAAATCCTCGACGACGAGGTGCGCGCGACCCTTTGCCCCGACAAAATCCGTAGCGGGCGCTGGCTCGAGATCGTCGCGGCGGCGCACGCTATCGGACTGAAAACTACCGCCACCATCATGTTCGGCCACGTCGACGCGCCCGAGCACTGGGCGCGTCATCTGCTCCGCATCCGCGACCTGCAACGCGAAACCGGCGGCTTCACCGAGTTCGTGCCGCTGCCGTTCGTGCCGATGGAAGCGCCGATCTTCCGCCAAGGCCGCGCCCGCCGGGGGCCCAGTTTCCGCGAGGCGGTGCTGATGCATGCGGTCGCGCGGCTCGCGCTTCATCCCTGGATCGGCAACATCCAGACTTCGTGGGTCAAGATGGGGCCCGAGGGCGCAGCCGTCGCGCTGCAATCGGGCGTGAACGATCTGGGCGGAACATTGATGAACGAAAGCATCACCCGCGCGGCGGGCGCGATCTTCGGCCAGGAAATGCCGCCCGAGGCCATGGACGCCCTGATCCGGCGCATGGGCCGCGCGCCTCGCCAACGCACGACCCTTTACGGCACGCCGACGGCGGAGCGTACCGTACAAGCGGCCGAATAACGGAACCCGATGGATACCATAGACACGGCGGTGATCGGCGCGGGCGTGATCGGGCTCGCGGTCGCCCGGCGCCTCGCCCAAGAGGGGCGCGAGGTGGTGGTGCTGGAAGCCGCCGACGCCATCGGCACCGTGACCAGTTCGCGCAATTCCGAGGTCATTCACGCCGGCATTTATTATGCCAGGGATTCGCTTCGCGCGCGCCTCTGCGTTCCGGGCAAGCGGGCGCTCTATCGCTACTGCGCCGAACACGGCGTCGGCCATCGCCGTACCGGCAAGCTCCTGGTCGCGGTCGAGGAAGCGGAAGTCGCCGGGCTGGACGCGATCCGCGCCAGGGCCGCCGCCAACGGCGTCGGGGATTTGAAACGGCTGGAGGCGGCCGAGGCGCGCGTGCTCGAGCCGCAGCTCCGCTGCCGGGCGGCGCTTCTCTCGCCCTCCTCCGGCATCGTCGACAGCCACGGACTGATGCTCGCGCTGCAAGGCGACGCCGAAACGCGCGGCGCCATGGTCGCATTCAACAGCCCGGTCACGGGCGGCGAAGCGCGCGAGGACGGCATCGTCCTCGAGGTCGGCGGCGCGACGTCGGTCCGGGTGCTGGCCCGGACGGTCGTCAATTGCGCCGGGCTCGGCGCGCAGGCAATCGCGCGGTCCATCCGCGGCGCGCGCGCGGATGCGATCCCGCCACTCCATTGCGGCAAGGGTAGCTATTTCACCCTCGCGGGCCGCGCGCCCTTCCGACACCTGATTTACCCGGTACCGGGGGCCTCCGGCTGGCTCGGGGTGCATGTCACCCTCGACCTCGCCGGGCGCGCTCGTTTCGGACCCGATCTCGAATGGGTCGCGGAGCCGAACTACGATGTCGATCCCGCCCGCGCCGACAAATATTACCCGGCCATCCGGCGCTATTGGCCGGGGCTTCCCGACGGGGCGTTGCAGCCGGGTTACGCCGGTGTACGCCCGAAGCTGGCTCCGGCCGGCCAGCCCGAGCGGGACTGGGTGATCGCGGGGCCGGAAACCACCGGCGTTCCCGGCCTGATCAACCTGTTCGGAATCGATTCGCCGGGGCTGACCGCGTGCCTCGCCATCGCGGACGCGGTCGGGCGCAAGCTCGATCTGCCGCCCGATCCGTTGCTTGGCCTTTCGTAAACGCCCCCTTCCGTCGCATCGGCTTTCGGCCTACTATATCTGGTGTCGCCCTTGGGGGAAGGACGCGAGAATTATGATTCGCCCTATAGCCACGATAATCGCCGCCGGATCGTTGCTCTGGTCCGGGGGCGCGGGCGCCAACCCGCTCGAAAAGGAACTCGCCTCGATCCTGGTCGATCACCCCCAGATCCAGGGCGCGATCAAGAACATCGAGGCCGCCCGCTACGGCATCGAGCGCGCGCGCGGGCCGATGTTCCCGCGGATCACCGTCACCGGCGACACCGGCCCGGAAGTTGTCGATTCGCCCACCACGCGCGCGAGCGAATACGGCAGCGAGGTCGCCCGCACCCACATCATCGGCGGCGTGACGGTGACCCAGAACGTATTCAACGGGTTTCTCACCACCACCCAGCTGCGCACCGCCGCGATCAACAAGGCGCTGACCGAGGTGACGCTGCGCGGCACGACCCAGCAGGTGCTGTTCGAGGCGATCCAGGCCTACGTCGACGTGCTCAAGCAGAAGCGCTTGATCTAAATCGCGCGCGAGACCGAAGCAACCATCCAGCAGCAGCTGGAATTGGAGGACGAGCGCGTGCAGCGCGGCACCGGCATCACCGTCGACGTGCTGCAGGCCAAGTCGCGGCTGCAGATCGCCAAGGAAAAGCGGGTCAACTTCGAGGGTGCGCTACAAGACGCGATTTCCAAATACACCCAGGCCTTCAACCGCCCACCGCCGATCGAGACCATGACCGATCCGCGCGTGCCGGCGGAAATCGTGCCGAGCAGCCTGGAACAGGCGATTGAAATCGCCACCTCGGAAAACCCGTCGCTCGCCAACAGCGGCAACAACATCGAGCTGGCCCGCGAAAAGCGCTCCCTGATCGCCGCCGAGCTTTATCCGGTGGTCGACATCGTCGGCAAGAGCAACTACGAGCACAACCGCAACACCACGCTGGGCACCCGGCGCGATTACTCGCTGGTGCTGCAGGCGACGTGGGATTTGTTCAGCGGCTTCGCCACCCGTTCCGGCCAGGCGCAAACCGCCTACGAATACGCCGCCGTCCGCGATGCCCATCGCCACGCCGTCAACAAGGTGATGGAACAGACCCGCATCGCCTGGCAGGCGGTGCTGACCGCGCGCGAACGCCCGGAACTCCTCGAAAACGCGGTCAACATCGCCTCCGAAGTGTTCGATCCCCGGCGCGCACTGCGCGAGGCGGGGCGCGAAACGGTGATCAGCGTTCTCGACGCCGAAAACGAGGTCAACAACGCCCAGATCAACCTCACCGGCGCGACCTACGAGGAACGGGTCGCCGTGTTCCAGTTGCTGCTGGCGATGGGGCGGCTCAACGCCACCTTCCTGAGCATCGCCGTCGAATAGGCGCGGAACATCCTCGTCCTGAGCCTGTCGAAGGACGAGGCCGAAGAGTGCCTTCATGCTTCGACAAGCTCAGCATGAGGGCGTTTCTTAAGCGGTGAAGGCGGATTTGAAAATCTCGGCTTCCCACGCCCGGCGCTTGGCGAGGTTGCCCGCGCCCGGGACCGGATCGCCCGACGGTTTCATGTCGATGGCCGCCTCGGCGCCAGCGCTGGCGCCGGCGGTCAACGTGAAATCGGTTTCGATGGCGAGCGCCCGGTCGGGCGCCGCCAACGGATAGCAGGCGACCCGCACGCGGACCTCCGGGTCGGCGCCCCGCGCCAGGCCGAGGGCGCGGACGATGGCGCGGGCGGCGAGCCGGCCCGTATCCCAGGCCGCACCGCCGTTCTTGCCGAACGGGTTGCGCGCCGCGTCGCCGACCGCATAAAGGGTATCGACCTTGCGGCTTCGTTGGGTCAGCGGATCGACATCGACGAAGGCGTCCCCTGCCATCGCCAGGCCCAGTTCCGTGATCGCGCCCCAGGCCCGGTTGGGCGGAATCAACGATAGAAGATCGTAGGCGAATTCGTCGCCGTCGGCGGTCAGCACCTTGCGCGCGGCCGCGTCTACCCGCTGGATGCGCGCCTGCGGCACGTATTCGATCCGACCGGCGAAGGCGTCGATCGCCGCCTGGAAACCGGCCGCGACCGAGGCGGGCTGCGGGGTCAGCCAGGAATCGATCAACACGACCCGGCCGTCGCCCCTCTTTTGCAGGTGCCCGGCCAGCAGCAGGGCGAATTCGTAAGGCGCCGGCGGGCACTTGAGCGCGCCGACCGGCACGCCGATGACCGCCGTGCCGCCGGAAAGATTCTCGATCCGCCGCCGCAATTCGGGCAGGTGGGCGCGATTCCACGGCGTCAGGTTGTCCTTCGCCGCGACGAGCCCTTCCACCGCCTCGGGCGCGAGGCGGACGCCGGTCGCCAGCACCACGGCCGTGTATTCGAAGGTTCCGGCGGTGGTGACAACCGTCCTGCGCGCCGGATCGATGGCCTGGGCCTCGGCCTTGATCACGCGCGTGCCGAGCTTCGCGAGCCCGGCGTATGAACGGCCCGCGGCATCGACCGGGCGCAGGCCGAACGCCACTTCCAGCGCCGACGAACCCGGCAGGAACGTTTCATTCGGCTCGATCAGGATCATTTCGATCGCGGGGGTGAGCCGGCGCAATTCGGCTGCCGTCGCCGCGCCTCCGAATCCGCCGCCGACGATCACCACGCGCGGGCCCTTTGGCCGATCGACCGGCGCCTGCGCCCATAAGGCGGGCGCCGGCAACGCGCCGCCGAGGGCGAGCGCGCCGAGACCGCGGACCACGCGGCGGCGGCTCAAGGATACGCGAAGAACCGTCATCGCTCAGACGACCTTGACGCGCGACACGGGGGCGATCTTGACCCGCTTCACCGAGCGCAGGTAATTGGCGACCACGTCGTAGGCGGGAGGTCCATCCACGTCGTTGACGCTGGCCCATCCGGTCGCCTTGTACTTCTTGTTCAGGTCCATCGGCTTGCCGCCGACGGTGAGGTCGGCGATGCGCTGGCCGATCTTCTTTTTCGGATCGATGGTATAGCCGACGCCGCCGACGCGCACCATGTCGCCGCCCTGGCGGTAATAGGGGTCGTCGTTGAACAGATTGTCGGCGACGTCTTCCATGATCGTCTTGATCTCCGCCCCGGTCAGCTCGCGCGTCCAGGTGTTGGGATAACTCAGTGCGGTGTGGGTGAAAGCGTCCTCGTAGGTGATCGGCTGGCCGGGCACCAGCGAAACGCCCCAGCGGAAGCCGGGCGAGAAGGCGACCTCGGCGTCGTAGTGCTTGAGCAGCGCGTCCAGCACCACCTCGTCGAAGGTGCCATTGAAGTTGCCGCGCCGATAGAGAACGTTTTCGGATACCGCCAGCACTTCGGAGAGCTTTTTTTCGTGCGGCGCGCGGATTCTCTGGATCAACGCGGCCATATCCGGGTCGGCCGGAATATGGCTGGCGAGCACCGGGATCAACTTGAAGCGGTGGGTCTGGATTTTCTTGTCGCGCACGTCGAGATCGAGCCGGCTGAGATACTTGCCGTGCGCGCCCGATTGCAGCACCAGGGTCTTGCCGACCTGGAGCGCGCGCGGGATCGCGTCGTGGGTGTGGCCGCCGAGAATGACGTCGAGACCCTTGACCCGGCCGGCGAGTTTGATGTCGACCGAAAAGCCGTTGTGGCTGAGCAGCACGACCAGATCGACCTTCTTCTCGTCACGCAGTTCGTCGACGTAGCGCTGGAGCTGCTCTTCCTGGATGCCGAAGGTAAGATCGGGCACGAACTTGCGCGGATGGGAGATCGGCGTGTAGGGAAACGCCTGGCCGATGACCCCAACCGCAACGCCACCGACCTGGCGGATCGCGTAAGGCTTGAAGACCGGTTCCTTCCAGATCACGTCCTGGACGTTGTGGGCGAGGAATTCGCCCTTGAACAGGCCGCGCTTTTCCAAATCGCCGAAGTATTCCTTGACCTTGTCGATACCGAAGGTGAATTCCCAATGGGGCGAGAAGAGATCGACATCGAGCAGATTGATGGCGTCGACCATATCGCGGCCTTCGCTCCAGGTGCTGGTGGCCGAGCCCTGCAGGGTGTCGCCGCCGTCGCAGAAGAGCACCTTGCCGGGGCGTTCGGCGCGGATGCGCTTGACCAGCGTGGCGATATGGGCGTAGCCGGCCATCTTGCCGTAGCGCCGGGCGAGCTCGGCGAAATCGACAGGGGTGAAGGCGTGGGCGTCGAGCGAGCCCTTGGCGAAGCCGTAAAATTTCAGCGCTGCCTCGCCGGTGACAAAGGGCGGCTTGCCCGCTTCGTCGCCGACCGGAAGCAGGGTGTCCGGTTCGCGGTAGTGGACCGGCAGCAGAGTCGCGTGGCTGTCGGTCATGTGCAGCAACGTGACGTTGCCCAGCGATTCGAAATCGAGCAGCCGCTCCGGGCTGATCGCCTGGGCCAGGGTTTCGCGCGGCATCAGACCGGAACTTGCGGCGATCGCCGCCAGGGCCATGAAATCTCGGCGCGTTACTTCCATCGCATCGAACTCCCGAAAAAACGGCTCACGCTGTTGTGATCTCTTGCGTCTCTCGCGCGACCGCCGCCCCCTCGCGGGTGCGGCGGCGATTCACGTCATGCCGGAGCCGGGCTTAATGCCGAATGCCGGGCGCGGTCAACGGTTTGCCCTGGCCGAAGGAGGACAAGTAGAACTCCAGCTCCGCGTACTCGACCGAATCGGCGGCGAGGTAGTTCATGCCGAGCGGCGTCATGCACCACTGGAAGCGCTTGCGCGGATCCCACACCTTGGTGAAGTTGGTACGCCAAAGCGGGAAATGGTTCATCATTCCCGAATCCAGCGTCGCCAACAGACGGCCGCCCAGGAACTTATTGCCGCCCTTGCCCGGCTCCTCCAAATGGCAGTCGGCGCAGGCGTGGTTGCGCTGGCCGGAACGCTTGTGGAAGGTCGCCTTGCCGCGCGCGAGCGCCGCGCGGGATTCGAGGCTGGCGAGGTCTAGGTTGAGCGGCATCCCGTTCGATTGCAGCTTCACCAACATGCTCATGTTGAGGTTGATGTTGCTCTGCGACGGCATGTCGATGCCGGTAGTGGCGGGGCTGTGCGATTGGAGGAAGTCCTCCATCGCCATTATCCGCCGGTATTCCCCGACATATCGGGGATAGCGCGTCGCCACACCCTTCATCGCCTTTTCGACGCCGCCCTGGTGGCAATCGGCGCACGCCTTGCCTTTCGGGCCTTTCCTGGCCCAGTCCTTTTCCGCCGATTCGGCGGCGAGCAGCGCCGGGTTGTTGGTGGGATCGAGCGGATCGCCGAAACCGACCGGCTTCGCGCGGGTGTTGGGGTCGCGCTGCGGGTCCTTTTCCGGCGGTAGGTCGCCCTTCTGGGTCTTGAGGAATTCGACCACGTGGACGATCTGCTGCGGCGTAAGAATCCCGGCCGAGCCCCACGGCGGCATGATCGATTCGGGATACACCGCCCGAATGTCGTAGATCATCTGATAGAGCTCGTCGTCGGAATAACCGGCGTCGCCGAGCTTCTGATGGTCGGGGCCGATATTGCCCGCGGGCCATACGTCGTCGCCGCGAATGAGATGGCAACCGGTGCAAGGGCCGAGCCCCCGGTTCATGTAAATCTTCCGGCCTTCGGCGGCATTGCCTTTCAAGTCCTTGGGCATGGCGACTTTCCGGATCGCCGGTTCAGGGCGATGATCGTCGTAGGCCTGGCTGCGGTATTGGCTGAAGTCCGGCCTTACGCCGGAAAACGGTCCTTCCTTGTAGCGAACGTGCTGGGGCTTGCCGTCCTTGATCTCGACCTTGCCTTGGGCCTCCGGCAGCGCCTTCGATTCCCACTTGACCGGCGGATACAGCACGTCCGCGCACGACGCCAAGCCGAAGGCGCCGGCGACGAAGACGCCGGCAATGACAAAACGCTTCGTATTCGGAATCATAATGAGCCTCCCTTGATTGTGTTTCTTGGCGGGGCCGTTGTCCGGCCCTCGTTATTTGACGACATCAACGAAGCGGCGATCAGCCGCCGAACTTGATATCGACCGAGCCGACGTGTTTCTGACCGGTGGTGTCCTCGAACGCGATTTCGAGTTTGCCCGGCTTGTCCGCCTTCATCTTGAACGCCAGCACCGGATTGGCGCTGATCGACTGTGTCAATTGCGCGTTCATCAGCTCTTGGCCGTCAAACGTGACGCGCGCGGTGTGGATGAAGTTATAGACCTTGTCCACCGTCTTGCCGTCCGCGCCGCGTTGGATGATTTCCATCGGATGCGGCACCAGGGCGCGAACCGTAATAATTTCTCCCTGCTTAATGGTTTTCGGGATGCGAATGCGAACTTCCGCCATGATTGTTACTCCCACCTGAAAGTTTCACCGTCTGCGGCGGGAGCGTTGCCGCTCCCGCCCGTGTTCAACCGAAACGATTCGGAATTCAGCCGCCGCAGCCGCCGACGGTCACCTTGATCTCGTTCTTCACTTCGAAGAGCGAGCCGTCGCTCATTTCCGCGATCGCGCGAAAATGCGTGGTTTCGCCGAGACGGACGTTGGTTTCGACCGTCGGGCGGCCCAATGCGGGCGAGAAATTGAACTTGGCGGACATCGGCCGGCGGTTTTTATCGGCGATGAAGTAGACCGCCTTGACGTACTTTTGCGGGGTCGGATCGACGTTGATCTCGAGCTTGACCGGCACCAGCGAACCGTTCTCGGCGATCAGCTGGGTGTCGAGCTTCATCAGCGACGCCCCGTCCTGAATCTTGCGGTCGCCGAACAGCCGCTTGAGGGTGGTGTCGATCTTTTCTTCCGGCTCAGGCTTGCCGACGGCGGACGCGGCCGGGAACGGCAGGGCGAGGCCGGCGCCGAACAGGCCCGCGGCCGCGGCTACGCCGGCGAGACGCGACGCCAGCCCGAGGACCGAGCGGCGGCGAAGGGCGAAGTGGAATGGATGCATGTGTATTCTCCCAACACTTGATACGATGAGGGCCGAGCGTTGGCGTTTGTCTTGGCGACGTGCGATGGCTCGGTCCATAGACCGCGCCAAAGGCCGCATTGAAAGTACTCTTACTACAATAGAATATTAGGAGTCTATTATTTATTATATTACATCGCACTATCACCGGAAAAACTACTTTATTGATAGTGCATGATTATCGAAACTATAGATATATTAGGTGGTTATAATTTTTCTTTTCTCCGCCTTCCAGCCGCGCCGCGGATTTTTCGACGATATAGCGCTGGAAGTCCTGGTGGGCGTAGCGCTTTTCGTGGACGTACTCGAACATGCTGATGAAGTGGAACGGACGGAAATAGCCGGGCATGCGCGCCACCTCGGCGTCCGCGCCTTTCTTGCCTTTGATCTCGTCCGCCGTCTCGGGGAAGAACTGCAAGGTGGGCGTGAAATTGATCCGGTATTTGCGCGCGAAGTCCTTCTCGCGCAGCTTTTCGCCGTCGAAGTCCGTCATCTCGCGGTCGCCCCATAGATTGAGTTGGATGACGGCGAAGCGCTCCTTGATGTAGGCGGTGGTCTTGACGTCGGCGAGATTGATCCGGTGCAGATCGAAGCAGTAGGGGCAGCCGCGCTGTTCCCAGAGCAAGACCAATCGCTTCTTCTTGGCCGTGGCCTCGGCGAGGTCCTCCGCCAGTTCGAGGAACGATTGGACGAACCAATCCTGCTTGTAGAGGCCGTCGTCGCCCATCGTCGGCTCCGCCGCCGCGCGCCACGGGCAGGCGGCGAGAAGCGGCAAGGCCAGCAGGCTGCGCCGGGAAACGCCAACGATCGGGTCGCGGGGTGAATCCATTTTCGTCGTCCCCCGGGCGGCAGCATCGCAGCAAAGCCCCCCCGCTTAAGCCCATCATCGCATGCGCCGATGGGCGCCGGGACTGCTACAATACCTTCCCCGAGATCGACCCACCCGCCATGATTCGCCTGCTCGAATCCCTCTCCCGGCCCGGCCCGGCCGCGTTTCTCGCCCTCTTCTTTCTCGAGGCCGTCGGGCGCACCCTGCTGATCGCGGTCATTCCGCTGCAGGCGCTCGACATCCTGGGTAATGCCCGCAACGTCAGCGTGCTTTATTTCGGCGCAAGCTGCTTCGGACTTCTGTTCAGCTTCGCCATCCCCTGGCTGATCCGTCATATCCGTCGGCGCGGCGTGGTCGCGCTCGGCGCCGGGGCGAACCTTGTTGCCGCCGCCCTGCTGGCGACGGAAACGGCGACCGGCTTGGCGCTCGGATTGTGGCTGCACATCGTCGGCACCGCGTGCCTCGAGATTCCCTTCAATCTCTATGTTCTCGATTACGTCCGCCGCAAGGAGCTCGGCCGGTTCGAACCTAACCGGATTTTCGCCGCCGCCACCGGCTGGACCCTGTGCCCCGCGCTCGGGGTCGCGCTCAGGGCCCACGTCGCCCCGTGGGCGCCGTTCGCCGCCAGCGCGGCGGCGGTTTTGATCCTGTTTTTCTACTTCCGCCGGATGCGCGGCACCGACGAGCCGCCCCGGCCGCCCGTGGTGCCGGCCAATCCGCTGCGCTACGTGCCGCGTTTCTTCGTCCAGCCCAGGCTCCGTCTCGCCTGGACGCTGGCGGTGGGGCGAGCGGGATGGTGGATGATGTTTTTCGTCTACGCCCCGCTTTACGCGGTCGCGGCGGGTCTCGGCGAAGTGGCGGGCGGCACTATCGTGTCGGCCGGCGGCGCCACGCTGTTTTTCACCATTCTTTGGGGATGGATGGCGCACCGCTACGGAATGCGCAAGATTCTGGTCGCCGGCCATGTCGGGGCCGCGGTCTGCACCGCGGCGGTCGCGGCGGCCGGCGGCGAGCCGCTGATCGGCGCGTATCTCCTGGTCGCGGCGGCGCTGGCGGCGAGCGTGATCGACGGCGTCGGGAATTCACCTTTCCTGCGCGCGGTCCATCCGCTCGAGCGCGCCGAAATGACCACCGTCTTCAACACTTTCCGCCAGGTGGCGCAGATCGTAACGCCGGGCGTCTTCGCCATGCTGCTTAACACATTCGACTTAGCCGCGGTCTTTTTGACCGGCGGCGCGTTCATGGCGGTGCTGGCCGCGCTCTCGCTCTACATTCCGCGGCGCATGTAAGCGCCGATTACGCGGGCTGGGTCAACAGGCGGTCGACGTAAAACCCCTGGTAGAGCCTGACGCCCAGTTCCTGGCCGACGTCGATCGCCGTCTGATCGTCGACGCGCGAGAAAACGACGCGCACGCCGGCCTCCTGCAAGGCGTGAACGTCGTCGCGGCGGTCGGGAAAAACCGTTTCCGCGTTCTGACGCCAAAAGACCTTGGCCATCTCGACCTGCAACCGGCTGAGATTGACCAATCCGACCGTCTCCGGAAACATGGCGTCGACCGCGATGCGGCCGCCGTGCGAGCGGATCAGGTCGCAGGCGGCCGAGAACTCGTCGAAATTCTGGATGATTTTGGCTTGGCGGAATTCGAACAGGATGTTGCCGAATGTCTATTCGTCGGTCGCATCGAGGAATTCCTCGAACCCGCGCGTGAAGACGCTTTCCACGTTCATGTTGAGCGAACGATTCACGCCGTCGGGATTGCTCTGGCGTGTCCCCCGTCAGCGACTGCGAGACAGTTCGGGGTGATTTACTAAGGGAGGATTTCTGGCTCATCGTAGTGACCTTCCCCCCGTTTTTAGGTCCAACCGGAGGGTGAGTTTTACCGTTAATGATCCCTCCCCAGAACTTGGACCGGATCATGAAGCGCAACAGGTTCAGCGAGGAACAGATCATCGGCATCCTTAAGGAGGCCGAGGCCGGGGCGGCGGGCAAGGACATCTGCCGACGGCACGGCATCTCGGAGCAGAC
>Ga0194132_10005011_pt1 | contig 22000 bp, 23 predicted proteins | sample TA2KigOf80mmetaG_FD_148612 | JGI IMG/M metagenome (GOLD analysis project Ga0194132, IMG submission 148612) | Freshwater microbial communities from Lake Tanganyika, Tanzania - TA2015054 Kigoma Offshore 80m | ecosystem: Environmental > Aquatic > Freshwater > Lake | place: Tanzania: Lake... | reverse complement strand
ACCGCTTTTTCTTCTTCGTATAAATCGAGCGAGCGCACGGGCTTGGCCTCGTTTAACACGGCCGCACATTTTTCCAGCGCCGCCACCAAACGCTGCGCTTCCTTGTCACCGCCCGCCTTGGCCACCTTGGCGTATTTCGCCAGTTGTTTTTCCACCGTCGCCAGATCAGCCAGCGCCAGTTCGGTATTGATAGTTTCGATGTCGGACAATGGGTTGATGCGACCCGACACGTGCACCACGTTTTCATCCTCGAAGCAGCGCACCACGTGCGCGATCGCGTCAGTCTCGCGAATGTTGGCGAGAAACTGATTGCCCAGCCCCTCGCCCTTCGAAGCGCCCGCCACCAGCCCCGCGATATCGACAAACTCCACCACTGCGGGAATCTGTTTTTCCGGTTTCACCAGCACCGCCAACTGCGCGATGCGCGTATCGGGCACTTCGACGATGCCGACATTGGGCTCAATGGTGCAAAACGGATAATTTTCCGCCGCGATGCCCGCCTTGGTGAGCGCGTTGAATAGGGTCGATTTGCCGACGTTGGGCAAGCCGACGATGCCGCATTTGAGTGACATGGTGTGCTTGGATAAGTGAACAGTAAACGGTGAACAGTGAACAGTGGGCCCGCGTGGAATTCACTGTTCACTGTTTACAGTTCACTGTTTACGCTTTGCTATTCGCAGAAGCCTTGGTATGCAATCGGAGCATCGCCTCCTCCATGTCAGAAGCCGTAATTCGCGGCCACAACGCCAACGCGCGATCCATCGCGTCCTCGATGGCTTTTTGTTCTTCGGCGCGCGGCGCGTGCAGTACGTAGTCGATCACTTGTTGCTCGGTCAGCTCGTTATCGCGCGGATGGCCGATGCCGATGCGCAGGCGCCAGAAATCCTTGGTACCCAAACTCGCGGCGACGCTTTTTAAGCCATTACCCGACAAGCCGCCGCCGAACTTGAGCCGCACCGTGCCGGGCGGCAAGTCGAGTTCGTCGTGCGCGATCAAAATGTCTTTGGGTTCGATCTTGTAGTAGTTCGCCAGCGCCGCTACCGCTTGGCCCGACAAGTTCATAAACGTTTCGGGTTTCAGCAACCACACATCACCGCCGGGCAACGACAACTTCGCCACCGAGCCCTGAAAACGCGACTCGCGGCGAAAGCTGGCGTTTTCGCGGCGCGCGACCAAGTCCACCCACCAGAAGCCGGCGTTGTGGCGCGTCTTGTCGTATTTGGCACCGGGGTTGCCCAGGCCCGCGATGAGTTTCATTGCCGTCACTGCCGATAAAAAAAGCCCGCCCTATCCCAAGGATACGGCGAGCTTTGCTGAAAAAAACCGGCCGACCTGCCGCCTTATTTCTTGGCGGCCGCGGGCGCGGCTTCTTTCTTGTCGCCGCCCGCGGCAGCGTCCTTCTTGTCGCCGCCCGCGGCGGCCGCTTCCGGCTTCTGACCGGTGATCTCGGTGACGGCCGGCCCGGCTTCGCCACTCTCGGCCGCGGCTTCTTTCACTACTTGCACCGTGACCACCGTGGGGTTTTCGTTTTTCAAGCGCGCGATCGGCTCCACACCCTTGGGCAACTGCAGATCGTTGACGTGCAGCGAGTGATTCACCTGCAAATCCTTGACGTCGACTTCAATGTAAGCGGGCAGATCGTCCGGCAAACACTGAATGTCGATGTCGCTCATCACGTGCTGCACCGCGCCGCCGCCGACTTTGACGCCGACGCTGATATCGGCATTCACAAAGTGCAGCGGTATGCGCATATGGATTTTTTGGTTCTTGTCCACGCGCTGCATGTCGACGTGCAGCACCAGGGGTTTGAACGGATGCATTTGGAAATCACGCAGCAGCGCCGGCGAGGTAACGCCGTCCACCGTGAGATCCAGAATGGACGCGTGAAACGCTTCGAGCTTCAGATGCCGCAACATTGCGGCATGATCGAACTCGACGGTTTGCGCCGCTTGGTTGGCCCCGTAAACAATGCCGGGAACTCGTCCGCTGGTACGCAGGCGGCGGCTCGCACCCGTGCCCTGCTTCGTACGCGGAAAGGCTGTTACTGCGATTTTCATGACACTCTCCAATTATTCGGAACGTCCGCGACCAGAGCGCTCCGAGGTTGATAAAACGGTTTTACGTGAGGCGTGAGGTGTGAGGCGCAAAAGCATGAAGCCACTCCCTGCCGAACTTTCAATAATCCATTATTCAACAAACAACGAACTCACCGAATCATCCGTGGCAATCCGCCGCACCGTCTCGGCGAACAAACCCGCCACCGACAGCACGCGAATACGGCTGCATGCCTTGGCATCCTCGCGCAGCGGAATGGTATCGGTCACCACCAGCTCATCCAGCGCGGAATTGCTGACGCGCTCGATCGCCTTGCCTGACAGCACCGGGTGCGTGCAATACGCCAGCACGCGCTTGGCACCGCGCTGTTTTAACGCGCCCGCCGCCTCGCACAGCGTGTTGGCGGTATCAACCATGTCGTCGATGATGACGCAGGTGCGGCCCTCGATTTCGCCGATGATGTTCATCACCGTCGCCACGTTCGGGCGCGGGCGGCGTTTGTCGATGATCGCGAGATCAGCTTCGAGGCGCTTGGCCAACGCCCGCGCGCGCACCACGCCGCCGACGTCGGGCGACACCACCACCAGGCCGTTGTAGCTTTGCTTCCACACGTCGCCCAACAAAATCGGCCCGGAATAAATATTGTCCACCGGAATATCGAAAAAGCCTTGAATCTGCTCCGAGTGCAAATCCATAGTGAGCACGCGATCGACACCCACGCTGGTGAGCATGTTCGCCACCACTTTCGCGGTGATCGGCACGCGCGCCGAGCTCGGCCGGCGGTCTTGCCGCGCGTAACCCATGTAGGGAATCGCCGCGGTAATGCGCCCGGCGGAAGACCGCTTGATCGCATCCACCATCACCAACAACTCCATCAGGTGATCGTTGGTCGGCGCGCATATCGACTGCACCACGAACACATCGCGGCCGCGCACGTTCTCTAGGATCTCCACCATCACTTCGCCGTCGGAAAAGCGCCCGACCTTGGCGCGGCCCACCGTGACATGCAGATGGTCGGCCACATCGGCGGCCAGTTTGGGAATCGCGTTCCCCGCAAACAGCATCAAACGTTCCAGCATGGCGGCCTACCCTTGGTGAGTGCGTGCGTGCGTCGGTGGAAGTTAGTAGTTGCTGTCGCGCGAAAAGCTGGCTGGGGAGGTAGGGATCGAACCTACGAATGCCGGAATCAAAATCCGGTGCCTTACCACTTGGCGACTCCCCAAAAAAAGTAATTAAATCAAATGCTTACAAAAAACTCTGCGATGGCGCCTGGCTACCGCGCTTGGCTACCGCTTAAGTCGCGCAGCGGATGGTGCGGTAAACCTTGAGCCAAAAACCCGCGCATATCCGCCGGCAATGCCGCCAACACCTGCTGTGCCGCCGCCTCACTGCCGAACGACGCAAACACACAGGCACCGGAGCCCGTCATCTGCACCCGGCCCTGTTGAACGTGTTCACCAAGCCAAGCCAAATGCCGCGCAACTTCAGGACATAGCCACACCACCAAGGCCTGTAAATCATTGATTTGCATGGCCTCTGAAAAGCCTTGCATTTTAACCTTTTCAGAGTCCCTTTTCAAATCGAGGTGGCTGAAGACAGCCGCCGTCGGCACCATCACCGGCGGACATAACACCACGTACCAGGCCGGCGGCAAAGTTAGTGCTTGCAACCGTTCGCCTATGCCTTCGGCAAAGGCATTGTCGCCGAACACAAATACCGGCACATCGGCACCCAATTGTTGCGCCAAATCAAGTAGTTGTGCTTTTGTCACCTGGGTACGCCAAAGGTGGTTTAGCACCAGCAATGTCGTTGCTGCATCGGAACTGCCGCCGCCCAAACCACCACCCATGGGCAAGCGCTTTTCGAGTTCGATTTCGGCACCCAGCAGCGTGCCGCTGTGCCGCTGCAACAGCCGCGCCGCGCGCACGCACAAATCGCTGTCGGCCGGCACGCCGGGGATGTCGTTGACGCGCGCGATCACGCCGTCGTCGCGCACGCGAAAACGCAGCGTGTCACCGTAATCGATAAAACGAAACACCGTTTGCAATAGATGGTAGCCATCGGCGCGGCGGCCCACCACGCGCAGCATGAGGTTGAGTTTGGCGGGGGCGGGGTAGTTGCCGGACCAGGCTGCTGAAAACGCGCTCATCACAAACGCCCGCTGGGCGGCGCCTCGGCGCCCGCCGCCTCGCGCCGCCAACTATCAATTACCAGCCGCAACATCTGCGCGCCATTGGCCAACTCCATGCGCCGCGGCAGCCCGTCGTTTTCAGTCACCGGGTAGTAGTCGTAACTCACGCGCCAGCCGTCTTGCGTCATGCGCGTGATGCGCCCGGCCGCGTCGCGTTCGGCGATCTCGGCGTCGATGCCCGGCACCGGCGCGCCGCGCAGCCAGTGCTGCATTTGCCGCGCGGGCAGTATCCAACCCAGCGCGCGCCGGGTGAGCGCTTCGATACTGCCGGCCTGATACTGCGTTTGATCGGCGGTGGTAATGGTGGCGCCGGTGGCCGTCTCGGCGATGTGCGCGAGCGCTTGGCCGGTGGGTGTCATCAGCCAGATGTCGTCGCCGTCCGCCGCGTGCAGCCAGCGTACGTTGGCGGTGATGGCGCGGCCGTCGAAATTCACCAGCACGCGGCCCAGCACGTCAAAGGGCGCGGCGCGCGGTGCGGCAGGCGTTGCCGTCGGTAAACTGGCGCAACCGTTTAAAAACAACAGCGCCGCCAGCAGCAGCGCGGCTTGTGCCAGCTTCATTTACCGGCCGGCAGCAAATGCGGCGCCAAGCGCTTTAAGGTGCTGATCAAAACATCGTTCACCGGCGTTTCCTTGAGCACTTGATTCCACACCTTGGCGGCTTCGTCACGCTGTCCGTCGACCCACAACGCCTCGCCCAGATGCGCGCCGACTTCACCCTCGGGCCGCAGGTCAAAGGCGCGCCGCAACTGCACGATCGCCTCGCGCACGCGCCCCATGCGGAACAACACCCAGCCCAGGCTATCGATGATGTAGCCATCATCGGGCGCAAGCTCGATGGCCTTTTCGATCAGCTTGCGCGCTTCGGGCAGCCGCAGGTTGCGGTCGGCCAGGGTGTAGCCGAGCGCGTTGTAGGCGTGCGCGTGATCGGGCTGTATCTCGATCACGCGACGTAAGTTGCGTTCGAGCACATCCAGGCGGTCGAGTTTTTCCGCGATCATCGCCTGGTCGTAGAGCAAATCCACCGCGTCGGGCGCGCCTTCCAGGGTTTTGCCCAGCAGATCGTAGGCCTCCGAATAGGCCTTGGTCTCGCGCAGCAGGTTCGCTTGCGCCTGTGCCAGTTGGTTGCGCTGCGCGGCATTACGCGGCTCGACCGAACGCAGATGCTCGCGTGCCGCATCGTGCTTGCCTTGCTTGGCAAGCACGCCGGCGTAACGCGTCTGCGCGCTGATGTAACGCTCGCCGCTGGTGACGCCAGCGTACCACTTTAACGCCTCATCGAAATTTTTGCGCTCCTCGTGAACCTGGCCCAGCATCAACCAGATCGCATCGGGCGCCTTGTGGCCGGCGGCGAGCGCCACTTTCAAATATTTTTCCGCGGCGTCCAAGTCATTGCTCTGCAGCGCCATCAGGCCCACCGCCATGGCGATGTCGGGGTTCTTCGGCGACGCCTGAATCAGTAACTCAAACTGCTCGCGCGCCTGCGCCGGGCGTTTTTCGCCCGCCAACAGCCGCGCGTAGTTCAAGCGCGCCTCATGCGCCTTGGGGTGGCGGTTCACATAGTCTTCCAGAAACTTCAGCGCTTCGGCGTTGGAACGCCGCTGCAGCGCTTGCACGTGAAACAATGCCGCCAGCTCGAAATCGGCGCGCAGATCAAGCGCCGCCCTCGATTCGGCCAATGCCGCGTTGACGTCGTTGGCATTAAACGCCGCCTGCGCCAGCGCCAGGCGCACCTCGGCGACTTTGGCGTAGGGCCGCGCCAATGTGCGCATCAATTCGAGCACGGCCTTTTTGTCCTTGTGCTGCGCCAGGCGCTGGCCCAATTGCATGAAATTGCGCCCGACATTGGGCACGTCCGCGGCCAGCCACTGCTCCAGCGGCACGCGCGCCTCGGCGAGCCGCTCCTGATTGGCGAGCAGCGCCGCCACCACTTGGCGCGCTTGCGCCGACTGTGGATCGGCCTTGAGCCACAGGCTGGCGGCTTCCAGCGCCTCTTTTTGCAAGCGCGCGTTCCAGGCGATTTCGGTGGCGCGCTGCGCGACGCGCGCGTCTTGCGTTTCGCGCGCGAGTTCGAGCATGGCCTGCGCGGCGACTTGCGGCATGCCGCGTTGCAGCGCGATCTCCGCCACCATGAATTTGTAGAACATCGACGGCGACAAGCCGGCATCGGGCAGCGCCGGCAACGCGGGTGTGGCGTGCGGCGCGGGCTCGCCCGGCGGCGCCGGATGCGGCGCAACACACGCCGATAACATCACTAACGACAACAACGCGGCGATCAGCGCGCGGCAAGCAGAAGGCATGGCAAAAAGTTCCGTGGGAACAACAGCGATAACCGATGGGTCGAAGACTACGGCATAAGCGCCAAATGACTTCAATTAGTTTCGCAGTTTAGGTATATTTCGCACACTCTACAAGCAGCGCTCACGCAACGCCCGGCGCCGCCGCGCACGACGATAGTCGACGATAGTTATTGATGCCACCTTCCGTATCTTCCAGCGCCGCGGCGGCGGCGACCCTGCGCGCCGGCGGCCTTACCCGGCGCTACGGCGGCGTAGCCGCGGTCGATAACATCGACCTTGAATTGAACCGCGGCGAGGTGCTGGGCTTTCTCGGCCCCAACGGCGCGGGCAAAAGCACCACCATGCAATTGTTGACCGGCAACCTCGCGCCGAGCGCGGGCGCGATCAGCATTTGCGGTATCGACTTGTTGGAGTCCCCGGTTGCAGCCAAGGCGCACATCGGGTATTTGCCCGAAGTGCCGCCGCTGTATCGCGATCTGAACGTCGGCGAATTTCTTGATCTTGCCGCGCGGCTGCATCGCGTACCCAAGGGCAAACGCGCGGGGGCGGTCACGCGCGCGATCGAACGCTGCGGCCTTGCGCAAGTGAGCCGCAAGTTGATCGGCACGCTCTCCAAGGGTTATCAGCAGCGCGTGGGCATCGCGCAGGCCATCGTGCATGAACCCGATGTGGTGATCCTCGACGAACCGACGGTGGGCCTTGACCCCAATCAAATCCGCGACATCCGCGCGCTGATCCGCGAGCTGGGCAATGCGCACAGCGTGATTTTGTCCACCCACATCCTGCCGGAAGTGGAGGCGATTTGCGACCGCGTGCAAATCATGCATCGCGGCAAAATGGTCTACGCCAACACCATCGCCGCGTTAAAACAACGGCACTGCGGCGGCAGCCTGGAGGACGTATTTGCCGACCTCACCCGCGGTGAAAACGCATGATTTTCACCATCGCCAGCAAGGATCTGAAATCGATGTTCGCGTCGCCGCTGGCGTGGGTGGTGCTAACCCTCGTACAACTGGCCGCGGGTTTTTTGTTTTTCAAACGCCTCGACGATTTTTTGCAGGTGCAGCCGCAATTGGTGCAAATGGCGAGCCCGCAAGGCTTTACCGAACTGGTGGCGGTGCCGATGTTTTACGCCATGGCGGGGCTGATCATGCTGATCGCCATCCCGCTGCTCGCCATGCGTCTGTTCGCCGAAGAGCGCCGCAACCAAACCATGGTGCTGCTCACCTCGGCGCCGGTTTCGATGACCGACATCGTGCTGGGCAAGTTTGTCGCGCTGATGGGCATGCTGCTCATCATCTTCGCGCTGATCGCGCTGATGCCGCTTTCGCTCGCGGCCACCACGCGGCTCGATTACCGGTTTCTGGCGGTGGTGATCCTCGGCCTTACGCTGCTGGCGGCGGCGTTGGGTGCGGTCAGTCTGTATGTTTCCACGCTGACCGGTCAGCCGATCATCGCCGCCATCGGCGCTTTCGGCGCAATGGTGCTGCTGGCGGTGCTCGGCGATCAACTCGCCGGCAATCTGGAAATGCGCGGCTTAAGCGTGCTCGCCGCATTGGCGCAGGTGTTCTCGCCGGTGAGAAACTTCGCAACCTTAAGCCGCGGCGTGATCGACAGCTACGCGGTGGCGTGCCTGCTGCTGCTCGCCCTGGTGTTTCTCGCGCTCACCGTGCGCCAGCTCGAAGCACGGCGGCTGCGCGGGCGAGGTTGACGCCATGAACATCACCCGTTCGGTGCGCGCCCAGCTTCTCGCCCAAGGCGGGCTTTACATCGTGATGCTGTTGCTGCTCGCCATGCTGCTGGCGTGGGTGGCGCGCGAATACCGCGCGGAATGGGACGTTACCGCCAACGCGCGCAACACGCTCTCGCAAGGCACGCAAGAGGCATTAAAGCGCATGGACGGGCCGGTAAATGTCACCGCCTACGCGGTGGCGAAGGACACCGACGGCACCGACGTGCACCAACTGCTGCGCGAACGGCTGCGACAATGGCAGCGCTACAAAGCCGATCTCACGGTGACGATGGTCGATCCGCGCGACGACCCCAAGCGCGCCAACGCCGCGGGGCTTAAATCGCCCAACGAATTGGTGATCGAGCACAAGGGCCGCACGGAACATTTGCCGCTGGAGACCTTGAGCGAACAGAATTTGTTAAACGCGCTGGTGCGCCTGTCGCGCGCCCAGGATAGCGTCGTTTACTGGCTCGACGGCCACGGCGAACGCAAGCTCGACGGCGGCGCCAATCACGATCTGGGCGAATTCGGCCGTGAGCTGCGCGCCAAAGGCTATCGGCCGCTCGCGCTGAATCTGGCGATTGCACAAGCGGTGCCGCGCAACGCCGCGTTGTTGATCATCGCCAGCCCGCAAACCGATTTACAGGACGCCGAAGTCGCCAAAATCAAGGCCTATGTCGAAGGCGGCGGCAATTTGCTGTGGTTGATCGACCCCGAACCGTTGCGCGGCCTCGAGCCCATCGCCGAGTTGCTGGGTTTGGTGTTGAGCGCCGGCACCGTGGTCGACCCGGCATTAAAACCGCGCGGCGGCGGGCCGCCCACGCTGGCGGTGGGCGCGAACTACGCGCCGCATCCGGTTACCAGCGGGTTTCGCCTGAACACGCTGTTCCCCGGCAGCCGCCAGATCGCCATGGTGGAGCGCGAAGGCTGGCGCGCAACCCCGTTGATAGAAGTCGCGCAAAACGGCTGGTTGGAGACCGGCAAGCTTGATGCCAAACCCGGCTTCGATGAAGCGCGCGATGTGCGCGGGCCCATCAACATCGCCAGCGCCTTCGAGCGTACGCTGAACGATCGGCCGCAGCGCGTGGTGGTGGTGGGCAACGGCAACTTTCTGGCCAACGCGTTTTTGGGCAACGGCGGCAATTTACAACTGGGCACGGCGATCACCAGTTGGTTAAGCGGCGACGACAACTTGATCACGCTGCCGCCGCGCCCCGCCGCCGATGCGCGCATCGACATCGATCAAACCCTGCTGTATTTGATCGTGTTCGTGTTTTTGATCACGCTACCGCTCCTGTTCGCGGCCACCGGCATCGTGGTGTGGTGGCGGCGGCGTAGAGCGGTTTAGATCGGCATTCATGCGCAAGCGCTGGTTAACCCTCGGCGTGCTCATGGCTGGCGTCGCCGCGCTGGCTTTGTTCGTGTGGTTAAAGCCCGCCACGCCGCGCGGCCCGGCACTCGCGGTGTCAACGATCAAAATCGCCGACGCGCGCTCACTGCGCATCGAACGCAAGGGACTACCCTTCGCCATGCTGGAAAAACGCGGCAATGATTGGTTTATGCTGGAACCGTTTGCCGCACCGGCGGATGCGTTTCACGTGGCGCGGCTGCTCGCCGTGCTGGACGCCAAAAGCGCCGCGCAGTATGCCGCCAGCGATGCCGCCAAATTCGAGCTCACCGCGCCGCAAGCAACGATCACCATCAACGAGCAGCGCTTCGCCTTTGGCGCCATCAACAACGTCACCCGCGAACAATACGTGCTCACGCAACAGCAGATTTACCCGCTCGAGCTCAGATTCGCCGCGGCGATCCCCAACGACGCCACCGGCTTGATCCGCCGCAGCGTGTTGGCGCCGGGCGATCAGCCGCTGCGTTTCGAGTTCGGCGCCTTCATCGTCACGCACGACGGAAAAAAATGGATCACCACGCCCGGCGGCGGCGAAAAACCAGTCGCCATGCCTGCCGGCGGCGAACAACGAATCCCCATGCCTGCCGGCGGCGACAGCTCGCAAGACGATTACAACCGCTGGGTGGCGCAGTGGCGCGAAGGCAGCGCGCTGCGCGTCATACCGGTGGATCAACGCACGCCTGAAACACTCATCCACATCACCTTGAAAGACGGCCGCAACATCGAACTCGGCGTGGTGCAAACCGCGCCCGAACTCATTGTGCGCCGCGCGGATCTTTCGCTGCAGTATGTGTTTGTCGGCGACATCGGCGCGCAAATGATGGCGCCGCCGATGGTGCGCGAAGCGCCTAAGCCGCTCTCGAAGTGATTTCGTAAGTATTTGATTTAATTGAATATTTTTTAAATGCCTGAATTACCCGAAGTCGAGACCACGCGTCGCGGTTTGCTCGCCGCGATGCAAGACGTGGCGATCGAACGCGCCATCGTGCGCGAGCGGCGCATGCGCCAGCCGATTTCGCGCGCGTTGCCGCAATGCGTGGCGGGCTTGACCATCCGTGCGTTAAATCGCCGCGCCAAATACCTGCTGATCGATTGCGGCGCGGGCACGCTGATTATTCATCTCGGTATGTCGGGCCGGCTGTGGCTGGTGGACCGCGACACGCCCGCGCAAAAACACGATCACTTCGATCTCGATCTGGCCAACGGCAAAACCATCCGCCTGCGCGACCCGCGGCGTTTTGGTTTGGTGTTGTGGCAGCCCGCGCCGGCGGGCGATGTGATGCAGCATCCGCTGCTCGCCGCGCTCGGCCCCGAACCGCTATCGGATCAATTTAACGGCGCAGCGCTTTACGCCGCCACCCGCAAGCGCAGCGCCGCGATCAAACTGGTGATCATGGACAGCCGCGTCGTCGTCGGTGTCGGCAACATCTACGCCAGCGAAGCGTTGTATCGCGCCAAAATCAGCCCGCGCATTGCCGCGCGGCGCTTGACCCGCGCGCGCTGCGACGCGCTCGCCGCCAACATCCGCGCAGTGCTGAACGAGGCCATCACCGCCGGCGGCAGCAGCATCCGCGATTACGTCGGCAGCGACGGCATGGCGGGCAATTTTCAGAGTAACTTCGCGGTGTACGACCGCGGCGGCGCACCGTGTAACGCCTGCGGCACGCCGATCAAGCGCATGCAGCAGGGGCAGCGCTCGACGTTTTTTTGCCCGCGCTGCCAGCGTTAGCGGGCTCGCAGCGCACGCGCCGCGCTTAATCCGGCGCGATATTGGCCGCCTTGACCACCTTCAGCCAGCGCTGGTAATCGCCGCTGACGGTTTGAGCCAACCGCGCAACCGCACCGCCGGTAGCGTCGATGCCCTGGCTTTCGAAGGTTTTTTTAAGCTCGCGCTCGGCGAGAATTTTGTTCAAGGCCGCGTTCAAGGTGTTGACCACAGCCGACGGCGTGCCGCCGGGCGCGAACACGCCGTACCAGGTCATCACCAAGTAACCGGGCACGGTGTCGGACACCACCGGCACATCGGGCAGATCCGCCATGCGCGCGGCACCCGTCACCGCCAGCGCACGCAAGCGGCCCGCGCGAAAGTGCGACATCAATGCGATGGGCGGTGTCATCAAAAAAGACGTGCGCCCGGTGAGCAAGTCGGGCATCGCCGCGCCGGCGCCTTTGTACGGCACATGGGTGATTTTCACCTGGGTCATGCTCAAGAATAATTCCGTCGCCAGATGCGTGAGGCTGCCCACGCCGGGGCTCGCGTAGCTCAACTGCTCGGGCTTGGTGCGCGCCAGTTCGATGAGCCCGCTCAACGTGGCCGGCAGCGTCGGGTGTACGCTTAGCACATAGGGCGACACGCCGACTTCGCCCACCGGCGCCAGCGTTTTTAATTTGTCGTGCGACGCTTTGCGCACCGCCATCGTCGCCACATAACTGGCGGACGAAAACAACAGGGTGTGGCCATCGGGCGCGGCATTGGCGGCGATTTCCATGCCGATCACGCCGCCGCTGCCGCCGCGATTGTCGATCACGAACTGCTGGCCCAACTGCTCGGTGTACTTGCCGGCGATGTGGCGCGCCACCAGATCGGCGCCGCCGCCCGGCGCAAACGGCACGATCACGCGCACCGGGCGCGCGGGAAACGTGGCCGGCTGCGATTGCGCCGGCGGCGTCAACCCCACGCCGAAAAAAACAATACCGGCCAATACCAGTGCAACGCGTTTGTGCATGGGTCAGCAACCGTTTTCGGTGGACGTCCATGCATTGTAATACGGCCGATGACAAGCGCGTGCCGCGCGCATGTCCGCACCAAAGCCAGCCCCGCCACGACAAGAACCTTCACCTGCGGCAATGCGGCCAGCAGCCACATAGCGAAATGCGTCCGAGCGCACGGCTGTTTGACCCCTCTGCATGCGGGTGCTATGATGAATTTCAATCTGTGACGTGCTGCCAGGTTACCCGGTTTATTCACAAGCTGGCTGTTGGCCGGCCTATTCGCCGCGGCAAGCAACGCGAGTCATCTCAATGACGAAAGCGCAAGGCATGACGACGCTCAGGCAATTGGTGCATTTGCAGCGGCGTGCTGACCTGCTCGACCTTGTGGCCGATGTCTTGGTCATCGGCGGCGGGCCGGCCGCGTCATGGGCAGCGCTGGCCGCGAGCGCCGAAGGTGCGCGCGTCGCCGTCGTTGACAAGGGCTATCTCGGTACCAGCGGCGCGACCGCGCCCACCAACACCGGAACCTGGTTTGTGCCGCCGGGGGATGGGCGCGCGGCGGCGATCGAACGCCGCCAGCAATTAAACGGCGGCTTGGCCATTGCACGCTGGGTCGATCGCACGCTGCATTTGGCGTGGCAACGCTTGCATACGCTGGCCGATTGGGGTTACAAGTTCCCGCATGATGATGCAGGCAAGCCGTACCTGAATAATCTGCGCGGGCCCGACTACATGGCGTTCATGCGCCGGCGCGTGTTGCGTGCGGGAGTTGCCATACTCGATCATCATCCGGCGCTGGAGTTGGTCAGCGAATCCGGCGTGGTGTGTGGCGCTACCGGTATCGATCGTCAGCGCAACCGGCCGTGGCGAGTGCGCGCCGGCGCGGTGGTGCTCGCCAGCGGCGGCTGCGCCTTCGGCGAACGCATGCTGGGCGCAACCGGGCTCACCGGTGACGGCTATCTGATGGCGGCGGAAGCCGGTGCAGCGCTCTCGGGCATGGAGTTTTCCGCGCAGTATGCGTGCGCCCCGCGGCACACCTGCATGAACAAGGGCATGCCGTTTGTGTGGGCCAGTTTTTACCGTGAGGATGGCGCACGGCTGGATACGGACAACAAGGATCGTTATGCGGTAGTGGCGCAGGCTCTGCTCGAAGGCCCGGTGTGGGGACGCCTTGACCGGGGTACACCCGAGTTGAGCCAGTGGCTGCGCGTGGGCCAGCCGAATTGCTTTTTGCCGTATGACCGCGCCGGTGTCGATCCCTTTACGCAAAAATTTCCGGTGACCTTGCGCTGTGAAGGCACGGTGCGCGGCGTGGGCGGGATCAAGCTGGTGTCCGATGACTGCGCGACCGGCGTGCCGGGGCTTTATGCCGCCGGCGACGCGGCCAGCCGCGAGCGCTTGACCGGCGCGATCTCCGGCGGCGGCGGGCCGAATTCTTCGTGGGCCATCGCGTCGGGCAATTGGGCGGGCGCGGCGGCGGCGCGCTTTGCCGCGCGTGAAGGCGCGAACAGGGCCGAGCGCAAGCCAGTCGCGATGGGTGGCGCGGGGTTGCGTCCGGCCAAAGCGGCGCGGGCGGCACTGCGCGCCGCCGACATTGTGCAAACCGTGCGTGACGAGTTTTTGCCGCTCGATCACAATTTTTTCCGCAACGAAGCCACCTTGCGACAATCGCTCGACCGGCTCGAGCGCACTTGGCGCGATTTGCGCGATCATCTGGCGGGTGCGGGCACCGCCGCGGTCAAAGCCCGTGAAGCGGCGGCGCTCACCGCCACCAGCCGTTGGGCCTTCGCCAGCGCATTGGCCCGCGCCGAAAGCCGCGGCATGCAGCGGCGCATCGACCTGCCGGCGGCCGACCCGCAATTCGTCTGCGCGTTAGAGGCAACGGGGCTTGATCACATCGAGGTCAAACGATCCGCTCTCGCAGACACCGTAGACGCGGTGACCGCTTGAAAGCCTTGCGCCATGATTGAAATCGTCTCCGCAACGCGCTGCATCGAGTGCGACATTTGCGTCAGGGCGTGTCCCGCCAACGTGTTCGACCGTGTGCGCAAAAAGCCGCCGGTCATCGCGCGCCAGGAGGACTGCCAGACGTGTTTCCTGTGTGAAATTTATTGCCCGACGGACGCGCTTTATGTCGCGCCCAACGCGGAAGGGCCCACCGGCATCACCGAAGCTGAAGTCGCGGCGGCGGCCTTATTCGGCAGTTACACCCGGGCGCTGGGCTGGCGGCGCGGCAAACCGGGCGGGAGCGAGCACGATCCGACGTTTCGCATCCGTGTTGCGCCGCGCTAACTTTGTTCAACCACGCTGGAGGCTTTGTGCAATGTTGTGGCTCAAAACGGTAGGTGATGGTGAGGCGCAGGGTTATGTCAAAGAAGTATTCGAGCAATACCGCAGCCGTAATGGCGCAGTGCCCAACCTGCACCGGGTGCTGGCGAACCGCCCCGAAGTGCTCAAGGGCCGGGAGACGTTGCGCAATGCGACCACCGGCGGGGTGACCACGCTCGGCAGGCGGCGCGAAGAATTGCTTAATTTTTTTGGCGCGGCGGCGGGCGGCTGCACCGGGTGAGTGATGAATCACGGAGCGTTGCTCCGTCAAAATTCCGATCTACAAATGCAGGACGTGGTGCAAATCGGCAAGGACTACACCGCCTCGCGCCTGGACGAACAAGACAAAGCCATGCTCGCTTTCGCCACCAAGATCAACGACGCGCCGCAATTGCTGTGCCGCACCGACATCGAGCGATTGCGGCAGGTTGGATTCAGCGATGAAAACATTCTGGACATCATCGCCTCGGTGGCGTACCGCAACTTCAGCAATCGGCTTAACATCGCGATCGGTTTGGACGACCCGGAAAACCTGTCCAAACTCGATCCGGATTTAAAGGCCATGCTGGATGCCAAAGCGCCGGGCTAAGCGCGCGCGGCACGGTCAATCCACCGGGATTTTCGCCTCGCTAATCACCCGTTTCCCGGTGTCGGATTCCTTGCGGATATACTGCGTCAAACCCTCCGGGATGCTAAACGTCACGTGAAAACTGGCTTGCGCGAGACGTTGCACCCCATCCGGCAGCGGTGTCCGCGACCACCGGCGTAAGACCCTTCACCGCGCCGTGTGCGCGCCCGCCGCGCGGCGAGCCCATCGCGATCAGCCCGGAATCGCCCCGTGCCTGGGCACCAGCAAATCGCGCGTCATTTCCGCCAGGGTGTTGATGCCGAGCATCGCCATGTTGCGGTTGATTTCCTCGCGCAGCAGCGTCGCGGCGTGGTGCACGCCGGCTTCACCGCCGATGGTCGCCGCATAGAGGAAGGGCCGGCCGACGAACACGAAGTGCGCGCCCAGCGCCAGCGCTTTTAACACATCGGTGCCGCGGCGAATGCCGCTATCCATCATGATGGTCATGTTGCCGGCTTCGGCGGCCACCGCGGGCAGCATGCGCATCGGCGCGACGGTGTGATCGAGCTGACGCCCGCCGTGGTTGGACACCATGATGCCGTCGACACCCGATTCGCGCGCGATGCGCACGTCCCGCGGCGACACCACGCCCTTTAACACGAGTTTGCCTTTCCACAACTTGCGCATGAGTTCGACGTGCTCCCACGACAACGCATCGCGCGCAAGCCGCGGGCGATCGAGGTTGCCGAGCACCGGCATGCGCTCGAAGCCCATGTTCTCGATGTGCGGCATGCCGTGCTTTAACAGCGTGCGGCCGAATGTGCCGAAGGTCCAGCCCGGCCGCAGCGCGCAGTCCCACGCCAGGCGCAGCGAAGGCTTTAACGGCGAACTAAAGCCGGTGCGCACATTGTTCTCGCGGTTGGAGGACACCTGCACGTCCACCGTCAGCACCAGCACCTCAAAGCCGGTGCGTTGCGCGCGCTCCACCACCGGGGTGATGATGCCGGGGTCACCGGGCAGATAAGCTTGAAACCACGCCGTTGAACCGGCGGCGCGCACGTCTTCCATCTTGGTCAACGCCGCGCCACTCTGGATCATCACCGTGTTCAGATCCTGCGCGGCCTTGGCCAGCACCAGGTCGCCACGATACGCGGCAAGCGCGGTGCCGCCCATCGGCGGGAAACCGAACGGCAAATCGTAGGTTCGCCCAAACAACGTGGTCTTCTGCTGGCGCGCGCGGGTGTTGACCAGCACGCGCGGCAGAAAGTCATACTCGTCGAATGCGGCACGATTGCCGTTGCGCGCCGAGTTCGATTCCACCCCGCCTTCGATAAAGCCGAAAATCGGCCGCGGCAAAAAACGCCGCGCGGGCGCTTCGAAATCCTCCAGACATAGCAGGTGCTTTAGCCGGTTGGGTATGGCGACCACCGGGCGCGGTTTGGTGGTGTCGCGGGCCGCTGCGGTCTGCGTTTGCGAGGGTTGTGCAACGACGCTGCTCATATGGCTCCCCTATGAAGTATTGGCGTGGGCAACATGGTATCCCATCGGACACCAGTGTGCAGTGCGCATTGACGCGGCGCGGCGCGTGGCCCGATACTGCGGCCCACACGCATCGTGTTCGTTGCCCACCAACACAAGGAGATTACCGATGGACAAAAAAACCCATTGGGTCGGCACCTGGGCCGCCGCGCCGGCGCAAAGCGAAGCCGGCGTAAGCTTTAACAACCACACGATACGCATGAACCCGCGCGTGAGCATCGGCGGCAACCGCTTACGGGTGCGCATTTCCAATGCCCATGGCAACGGCAAGCTCGACATCGGCGCCGCGGCCATCGGCCTGCGCGATCAAGGCCCGGCCATCGTTCCCGGCACGCAACGCACGCTCACCTTTAACGGGTCGCCATCGGCCACCATTGCGGCGGGCGCGCTGATCGTGAGCGACGCGGTGGCGCTCGAGGTCAAGCCCTTGGCCGATCTTGCGGTCTCGCTTTATCTGCCGGGCGAGATCACGCCCGCGTTCCAGATCACCGGGCGCTACGCGCGGCAGACCCATTACATCTCACCGCCGGGCAACTTCGCCGCCGCGGTCAATATGCCGGTGTTAAAAATCACCGACGAATGGTTTTTCTTGAATGGCGTGGAGGTGCTGGCCTCGCGCGACACCCGTTGTGTGGTCACGCTCGGCGATTCGATCACCGACGCCAATATTTCGACGCATGACACGTATAGCCGCTGGCCCGACCAGTTGGCGCGGCGGCTCGCGGCGCGCGCGAACGCCCGCCCGCTGGCGGTGGTGAATCAAGGGCTCGGCGGCAACCGCATATTGCACGACCTGCGCGGGGATAGCGGCCTGCGCCGCTTTGATCGCGATGTGCTGGCGCAGCCGGGTGTCACGCATGTGATCGTCATGCTGGGTACCAACGATTTGCGCAACCGCTACGCCAAGCCGGACGAAGAGGCAACCGCCGAGCGCATGATCGCCGGCATGCGGCAGATGGCGCTGCGCGCACAGGCGTGCGACATCAAATTTATCGGCGCGACGCTGACGCCGTTTGGCAACGAAACCTACATGCCCGGCGCCTGGAACCCGACGCGTGAAACGCATCGCGTCGCGTTTAATCAGTGGGTCCGTGAAAGCGATACGCTGGACGGCGTCGTCGATTTCGATCTCGCGCTGCGCGACCCGCAGCGCCCGACGCAGATGCTGCCGATCTACGATTGCGGCGACGGCCTGCATCCGAGCGACCTCGGTTATTGCAAAATGGGTGACGTGATCGACCTCGCGCTGTTCGAGTTCGATTAAGCGCGGCGCACGGCCCCGCTGCAGTAAAATCGCGGGCTTTACCACGCCCCGGAATGTCATCGTGTCTCTCGAACCGAACCTCGCGCATGCCATCGATACCGTTGTTTACGAAGGTTTTTCGGTGTTACCCGACTACCTGGACCGCAACGGACACATGAATGTCGGCTATTACTCGGTGCTGTTCGACCAGGCGCTGGATCGGCCGTGGCATCTGCTGGGCCTGGGCTACGACAATATCGCGAAAAATGGCCACAGCACGTTCGCGCTGGAATCGCACGTCACCTTCCAGCGCGAATTGCGCGAAGGCGATGCGCTGGATTTCACCTTTCAAGTGCTCGACGTTGATGCCAAGCGCATCCACTACTTCATGACCATGCTGCACCGGCGCGAACGCTGGCTCGCCGCCACGCTGGAATCGATCTCGATTTGCATCAACATGAGCGCCCGGCGCAGCGCGGCGTGGCCCGATCATCAGTTGGCGCGCTTGCAGCAGGTTTACCAAGCGCACCGGCAACGCCCGCGGCCGCCGGAAGCCGGGCGCACGGTCGGCATACGCCGCAAGTAGTCGGCGCGCCTGACCCGAGCACCCGGCTGCACGCTGGGATGGGTGAGCAAGACGAAGCCACCGTTCGCGCCTGCACCATCTTGCCCATCGCGCTGTTTGGTATAATTCTGTAAGTAATTGATTTAATTGATATTTTTAAAATGGCGATAGATGCCCCTCCGATCGCATAAGCGACTCAACCGCGAGCACCGGCGCCCGCCCCTCATCACGCATTTGCTCAACACCCAGTTTAGAATCGGGCCTGCCGCATTGATTCACACCATTGATCCACACCGAAGGGAAACTTATGGAACTCGAACGTCCGTTGCCGCATCCGCTGGCGCCTGAGGCGAAGCCGTATTTTGAGGGCTTGAAGCAAGGGAAGCTCATGCTGCCCAAATGCAATGACTGCGGCAAAGCGCATTTCTACCCGCGCGTGATCTGCCCGCACTGTCACTCGCGCAACATCACCTGGATCGAGGCGAGCGGCCGCGGCAAGCTCTATGCCTTCGAGATACTCCACCGCTCGTTTAATCCCGCGGTGAAGACGCCCCTGCCCTATGTGCTGGCGATGATTGAGCTCGAGGAAGGGCCGCGCATGTTGTCCAACCTCGTCAACATCAAGCCCGATCCGGCGCTGATCCGCTGCGATATGCCGGTGCAAGCCGTCTACACGAAGTTGAATGACAGCTTCACCCTTGCGTTCTTCCAACCTGCCAAGGCGAATTAATCATGGCTCAACACGACACCCTACGCGAGCTTTCCAATTCGTGCTGCATCGTCGGCGCAGCCGAAAGCGACGAAATGGGCATATTGCCGCACAAGAGCCAGATGGCCTTGCACCTGGAATCGATTACCAACGCGGTCGCGGATGCCGGCCTCAAAGTAAGTGATGTAGACGGCATTTTCACCGCCGGCGCGCATTCGCCGGCGCTGATTGCCGAGGCGCTGGGCGTCACACCGCGCTACGTCGACGGCACCAGCGTGGGCGGCTGCTCATTCATCATCATGGTGGAGCACGCGATCGCGGCGCTGCATCACCACTTGTGCGATGTCGCGGTGATCACCCACGGCGAAAGCGGACGCTCGCAGGTGGGCGTGACACGTGTGCGCGACACCAGCATCGCCGGCGTATACGAAATCCCCTACGGCTTCGGCGCCCCGCCAACCTGGTTCGGCCTCATCACCACGCGGCACATGCACGAATACGGCACCACGCTCGAGCAATGGGCGCAGGTGGCGGTGTCCACGCGCCAGTGGGCGGCCTTGAACCCGAAGGCCATGAACCGCGACCCGTTGACCATCGATCAGGTGCTGAAAGCCCGCATGATCGCCTACCCGTTCACGGTGCTGAACATCTGCCTGGTTACCGATGCCGGCGGCGCGCTGGTGCTCACGCGCGCGGATCGTGCGCGTGACTGCGCCAAAAAGCCCGTCTACGTGCGCGGCACCGGTGAGGCGACCGAACACGTGTCGGTGACACAAATGAAAGGCCTACCCTTGAGCGAGGCCACGCGCATGTCGGGCGAACGCGCCATGAAGATGGCCGGCGTCAGCCACGGCGACTTCGACCACCTCATGCTGTATGACGCGTTCACCTCCGGCCCGCCGATCATGCTCGAATCGATGGGCTTCGCGAAACCCGGCGAAGGCGTCGCGTTCTTCGAAAACGGCAAGTCGACGCCGGGCGGTTCGCTGCCGATCAACACCAACGGCGGCGGCCTGTCGTATACGCACACGGGGATGTACGGCATGTTCCCGCTGATCGAAGCCACGCGCCAGTTGCGCGGCGAATGTGGCGCGCGCCAAGTGCCCAATGTGAAGCTGTCGCTGGTTAATGGCATGGGGGGCATGCTTTCGGCTGCGGGTACCTGTGTGTTGTCGAACGAGAAATAGCGGCAGGCTGAACGAGACGCTTTAAGGTCGCACATTGCGACCTTAAACGCAGGGCGGAGCTGGCATCGCAAGTATCGCCCCCTAAGCATTCGCCGAAAATGGCGGCGAACATTTTGAGTTCGCCGCACGCCACAGAAATCTCGGTCTATGTGGCCAGCGCATCTGCTCGTCTGCGAGAGACTCTGGCCACGCACATGGATTAAGCCCGACGTTGTCGAATTGTAATCCATAGTTTACAATTCGGCCGTGATCGAAATCCGCGAGACCACGGGTTTTTCTGATTGGCTGTCATCACTGCGCGACGCGCAAGCACGCACGCGAGTTCAGGCGCGAATACTCAGGCTCAGGCTGGGCAACCCCGGCGACGTCAAGCCGGTAGGCGAAGGGGTTTTGGAACTGCGGATCAACTATGGCCCGGGCTACCGGGTGTATTACGTCAAGCGCGGGCCAATGCTGATCATCCTGCTTGCGGGTGGCGCCAAGCCCACGCAGGGAAAAGATATCAAAACCGCACTGAAACTGGCGCGAATGTTATAGGAGCCGACCATGACCAAGAAACTGCAAACCCGTCCGTACGACGCGGCGGCTTACCTCAAGAGCGAAAAAGAATGCGCGCTCTACCTGCAAGCCGCCATCGACGAATCCGATGGTGAGCCGGCGGTGGTGGTTGCTGCGCTCGGCGACATCGCCCGCGCGCGTGGCATGATGCAACTCGCGCGAGATACCGGACTCACGCGTGAAGGGCTATATAAAGCGCTATCTCCCGGCGGCAATCCCAGCTTTGCTACCGTGATCAAGGTTTGCAAGGCGCTGGGGTTGAAGATGCTTGCGAAGCCGGCGTGAGGATTGGCGAACACCCCCCCCAATTATCGCTGGCAATCCGTGCCTCGCACCTTATCAATCCCGAATTATGATGCTTCGCATCGGGTTACGAACTGAGTTCCAGCTTTCGCTGGAACGGCGGATGGCCAATCATACTAGAGTGCGCACCGCGCACGCGTGGTGATCGCCGAAGCGTGCGCGATGCGCACCCTACACGTGGCATAGGCAACGTTTATTCGCCCCCTTCGGCAAGCACAGGACAGGCTTCGACGGGCTCAGGGCAATCGGTGGTTCTACAGGCCAATGTCGGGCGCGACCCACTGCGTATGCAAATCCAGCGGCCACACCGGCCGCGGCAACCGCTTCCAGCTCAAGCGTTCGAGCACCGGCGAGGTGAGGCCCGCAGCATCGACTTCGACAATGCGATTGTCGCTATACCACTCGTCGACGCCGGCGCGAAAGTGGCCGCGTGATTTCACCGTGAGCGAACCAAACGCGGCGGGATCGAGGCCGAAGGTTTCAAAAAACACCGGGTCGGCGCATTGAATGCGCCGCGAACACAGCACCATCGTCAACCCACCCACACGGATCGCCGCCGCTAAACCGAGATGCACGGTGCGCCCGGCATAGATACCGCGCCGG
>Ga0194132_10005010_pt1 | contig 22004 bp, 20 predicted proteins | sample TA2KigOf80mmetaG_FD_148612 | JGI IMG/M metagenome (GOLD analysis project Ga0194132, IMG submission 148612) | Freshwater microbial communities from Lake Tanganyika, Tanzania - TA2015054 Kigoma Offshore 80m | ecosystem: Environmental > Aquatic > Freshwater > Lake | place: Tanzania: Lake... | reverse complement strand
AAATTCAGTTCTTCGTGCTATAGAAACTCTGAAAAAAGGAGATATTTTAAACGAAATTAAAGATTGGTGGAATGAACTTTCATATGTTCCAGATTTTACTAATGCGTTATATCGATTAACTACTTTAGATGCAACCGGAATTTTTCATGTTTCTGGCTCTGATTATGTAAATAGATATGATTGGTCTCTTAAAGCAGCTCAAGTTTTTGGATTAGATCAATCATTGATAAATCCTATATTCTCACACGAATTGAATCTTTCAGCAAAACGAGTAAATGTAAATCTAAGTAACGAAAAACTTTTCAAGTTATATGGTATTAAAATGAACGGAATAGTTCAAGGTATGAACAAGATGAAAAATAATTTTATTCACAAATAACACTCTAAATCATCTTTTTATCTTATAAATATTAAATAATTTAATATTTTTTCCTACCTTTAATCATAGTGGTATTCTTTCATCTTTTATTGAAATTTAATAGACTCAACCTACTCGAATACATTAATCATGGGATCACAATATACAAAAAAACTAACCATTGGCCTTCCGGTATATAACGGAGAGAAATTCGTACATAACGCAATTAAAACAATTTTACAACAATCATATGAGAACTTTGAATTAATTATTTCTGATAATAATTCAACAGATAATTCAAAAAAAATCTGTGAAAGTTTTGCAAAAAACGATAATAGAATAAAATATGTTTATCATAATGAAAATAAAGGATACGTATGGAATTTTAATTATCTTCTGGAACATGCCAGTACTGATTACTTTATGTGGGCTGGTGCAGATGATGTTTGGCATCCTAAATTCGTTGAAAAAAACTTGGAATTTCTTGAACGAAATAAAGAGTTTGTTGGAAGTATTAGTGAAGTAGAATTGTTTTACAACTTATGGCGGGATGAAGATTTTAATAAATTCAATAATTTAACACCTACCAAAAAATTTCAATGGGTACAACCACTAGTAGGCTCTTATGAAGAAAAAATAGAATCTCTTTTCAAATTTTATAGATTTGAATATGCATATTCGATTTTTCGAACAGATATTTTAAAAAAATGTATGATAACAAAAAAATTTCTCAGTTGGGAAATACCGATAATACTTAATCTTCTTAAATTTGGAAATCTTAATGTGATTGATGGAGTAATGTCTTACAAGTATATGGGTGGCAAAGATACTTATCAGTATCATCAGCAGTTATTTACCACATCACGGAAACATGGATTTGGAATTTTAAATAGTTTGTTTCCTTTTTTTTTACTAACATATCATGTCTATCGAATTGTTGGAACTAAGATTTTTCTCAAGCATCTTTTAAAGCGTTTTATATTAAACAACTATAGAGCTCAAAGGTTAGTATTTCTTGATACATTCTCTAGATTGTTTAACACTAGAAAATAACTCCATTTATAATTTTTAATTAGTAACATATTTTAAAATTCAAATAATTGTTTATTTTGTTAATGGTATGAAAGCAGTGATTTTAGCAGGTGGATTTGGGACAAGAATCTCAGAAGAAACTGAACATTACCCAAAACCACTGATCAATATTGGTGGTATGCCAATTCTATGGCATATTATGAAAATTTATTCAAAATATGATATTAATGAATTTATTATTTGTTGTGGATATAAGGGGTATATGATTAAGGAATATTTTGCAAATTATTCTCTTCATAAATCTAATATTACTTTTGATCTTAAAAAAAATACTACGTATGTTCATTCTGCAGATGTTGAACCTTGGAAAATAACTTTAGTTGATACAGGACTTGATACAATGACAGGAGGTAGATTGAAAAAGGTACAAGAATTTCTTAACAACGAAACATTCTGTTTTACCTACGGCGATGGTCTAAGTGATATTAATATTAAAAAATTAATTGCATTTCATCAAGAACAACACACTTTTGCAACTGTTTCTGGCGTAAAACCTCCAGGAAGATTTGGTGCTATGTCTATAATGCAAAATAAAGTTTCAAAATTTGAAGAAAAACCCCACGGTGATGGCGGATGGATTAATGGTGGATTTTTTGTTTTAGAACCAAATGTTTTTGATTATATTAAGAATGACGAAACGATTTGGGAAAAAGAACCTCTTGAAAAACTAGCCTTTGAAAATGAATTATCTTCATATCTACATTCTGGTTTTTGGCACCCTTTAGATACACTTAGAGATAAAAAATACTTAGAAACTCTATGGTTTCAAGGAAATGCACCATGGAAAATCTGGTAAGACGTTATGGAATATTTTGAAATTGTAGATTTTTTAAACTCTGTAGACATGTCTTGTCTAAATTTTGAGGATTTTAGGATTTTGGGAAATGCGACTTCTTTATCAAATTATACTGGTGAGCAACTTGAATTCTATCGTGGACCATTGTTATATGCATTAATTAGATTCTTAAAACCTAAACAAATTCTTGAATTTGGTACAGGAGGAGGTTATAGTACTCTATGCATGGCAAAATCTCTCTCTGATAATAATATTGATGGTAAGATTTACACAATTGACAGAGTTGGCAATGATGAAAAAATTACTAGATTCTATAAACTTCCAAATAATAAATCAATACAAAAAAATAAAATTAGTAATCGTGAAATTTGGGAATTAATAGCAAAAAAAACCTGGATTGAAAAAATTATTCCTATTAGAGGCTATTCAGGCGTTGTGATGGAAAAACTATCAATGAAAAACATTGATTTTTGTTACATCGATGGAGTTCATACTTATGATGGAGCAAAACATGATTTTTTTTCATTTTTAAAAATTTCATCAAAAAAATTTTCTATTGTCTTTGATGATTACATTGAAAGAGACTTTTATGGTGTAAAAGAATTTATTGATAGTGAAGTCGCACCTCATTTTAACTTAAAATTAATACAAAGTGACCCTGAAAACAATCTAAAACAATTTGTAACCACAACTAATGCATATGGAATGGTCTATCTTAAATATGATTCAGAAGAACCCGCAATAAATAACTACGACAAATCTTATGTTGATTCCTTTTTAAAATCATATAGAACAGCTGATCTTATGATTCGTTCTAAAAGATATGAACTTGAAAAATGTTTACCGTTTTTGAAAAATATTAAATTTAAATTTTGGAGATAATTTTTTTAATTAAATATTCTACATTGATTTTCTAAAACACACTCTGATTTCTTCACCGTCAGAATCAGTTTCTTGAAATGGATAATTTTTATAAAATTTCTTACTAATTATTTTTAATCCCAATCTGTGTAATGCTTTATGAATTCTGAAGATATTTCTGTTCATAATCTTATATGATGATATATAAATTACATCAAAACTATTTTTTTGACCCAATTTTATTAATGACTGTTTTGAAAAATGAAATAAATGGAATCTATTTCTTACTGAATTCTTTAATGATTTAATATTTTCACCGTCTGGGACGATCACACAAAATACGCCATCATCATCAAGTATCTCGTAAACCTTCTTAAAACACATGTTAGGATCTTCTAGATGTTCAAGAGAGTGACTAGACCAAATCACATCAAATTTGTTATCAATCTTTATTGTTTCAATAAATCCATGAATACATTTTCCTTTGTTAAGTACTTTGTTAATTTTTAATACATTTACATTATCTGGTTCAATTCCTAAAACATTGAATCCTTTATCTTCAAATTTAATCAAAGATATCCCTGTACCTGAGCCTATATCAAGAAGATTTTTTTTTGTAAAAAATTGTTCAAATGTAGAATACCATGAATTCCAACTTAATACTAAATCTTGAACTTTTTTATCTGTGAATTTAGTTCCGGTAAAATCTCTATAGTCGCTTTCTTCTTTCCAAAATTCATTTTCATGAATTTTTTTTGATCCCAGTCTTTTTTGAAGATCAACTTGAACTAGTAAACAATTAGAACATTGAAAGTTTTCATATATCGATATATCTTTAAGAATGATTTTTTCTATATCCTTTCCACAAATATTACATTCCATTCTAATAAACAAATTATATATCTCCACATAATTAATTTAACCTTATATTATAGAAGTAAATTTAATAATGGATTTTTTCACGATATCTATTGTTACTATTTAAAATTTTTTTGTCAGCAACACTTGTTTTCTCGTTAATGTTTCCATATACCGTTAATGCAATTTCAGATAATTGTATATTAGAAAATAGAAATGAGCTTAATATTCACATCTCCACTTCTGATATTGTTGATTTATCCGATTGTAATCTTTCAGGAATTGATCTAAATGGTTTTGATCTTAAAAATGCTAACTTCCAAAATTCGATTTTATCAGGCAGCTATTTTTATGGTTCGAATTTAGAAAATGCAAATTTTAAAAATTCAATTTTATATGGGGCAAATTTCGAATCAACAAATCTAATTAATGCCAATTTTTATAATGCAACTCTTGTAGGTGCTACATTTCGCGATGCTAATTTAAAAAATGCAAATTTTAAAAATGCTAATTTAAAAAATGTGGAATTATACAAAGCTAATCTCATAAAAACTGACTTTACTAATTCTGATGCTACTGGAGCAAATTTTTGTGGAGCATATCTACAATATATGAAATTTGATCACACAATTTTTAAAAATACCGATCTTCATAACTCTCAATTACAATTTGCAAATCTTACTACGGCAATTTTTGACAACACTATTCTTATTGGTGCTGATCTATCAAATGCGAATTTAGCAAATCAAAATTTGAAAAATGTTAATTTTTACAGTGCTATCCTATACAACACAAATCTGTCTGGCGCAAATTTAGAAAATTCTATTTTAAGATATAGTAATTTAATGAAAACAAATTTGAGTTCATCTAACTTGTCTAATACAGATTTTTTTAGCTCAAAAATACTAAATACTAATTTTGAAAATGCTTTTTTTAACAATACAAACTTTTATGGCACAAACATGACTAATTCTCTATCAACAATAGATAAATCAAAAATAGTTTTTACCCCAACTGGTAATGTCTTTAAGAATTATCATTATGGCTATACTGAAAATGTGGAATTTCTAGATAATTTAAGTAATAATTCTCAGTTTTTAGGATTAGATATAAAAAATAAAATTATTCAACACATTCCTCTTCATAACAAAGATTTTTCTGGTTCAACATTCACAAATGTGATTTTTAACAATACTGACATATCAAAATCAAAATTTGTAGGTGTAATTTTTCATAATGTGACATTTCAAAATTCAAACATACATGATGTAGATTTCATGGGATCAAAATTTAAATCAATGAATTTTATAAATAATAAAATCGATAATGTCAATTTTAATCATACCAAAATTAGTACCGTGCACTATGAAAATTCTATAATCACAAATACTAATTTTGATCATTCTTCCATTTCTTCTGGTGCTCTTACAAATATAGAATTTGATAAAGCTTCATTTGATTATGTAACTATTCAACAAATTAGTTTCATCAATTCTATTTTTAGTGAAATTTCTTTTAAAAATATTAATCTAGATAATGTATCATTTGTAAACTCAGATTTGTCTAGATCTACTTTTAATAATGCTAAATTGGGTAATGTACAATTTGATGAGTATACCAAAATTACATCAATCATGAAATTTTACATTGTACTTAATAATGCGCTGGACCCCATTGAATCATCTTTAGATTATTTTGAAAGAGTGTATCAAACACAATATGAAAAATTTTTCAAAATTGATAAAGATAATCCTTTCTCAGATTATTATTAATTTTTTATTTTGATTCATATCTTTTAATTTCTTCATTTACTATATTAATAAAATTTTTAGCTAATTCGTTCCAATTAAATTTCTCTATGACAAGTTCTCTTGCATTCTTCCCTAATTTTTCAGATAACTCTCTATCATCTAATAGTTGATTTATTCTCTTGATCCATTGATCAGCATTTCCCTCGTCAACCAAAAATCCGGTATGTTCATCGTATATCATTTCAGGAATACCTCCAACTTTTGTTGCTATGATGGGTTTTTCCATTGCCATTGCCTCTCTGCATGATAATGGCGTTGTATCCATTCCTGTAGGAAGTGAGTAAATATCAATTTCTGTAAGGTAATCTCTTACTTGGTCTGGATACCCCAAACTTCCTAAATAATGGAAATTTTCGTATTTGGATAATTTTTCTAGAATCTGATCCTTATATTGTCCATCTCCTGCCCAGTAAAAATGAACTTCCGGCATTTTTGGTATGACTTGTTCCAAGGTTAACATCTCCTTAGTTTTTCCCCACCAATTTGCGTCATGACACATTCCGATACACGGGTGTAAAATATCTGACATTCCATTTGTTTTATACCATTTAGAAACATCTAGACCTTCAAGAAAATGAAATGTTTTTGCGTTAGGTATGTGTTCCTTAATTACACCATCCAAATAATCCGCAGTCATAAAAATACCCTGACATTCACGAAAAACCTTTTCAGCAGTATTTTTCCGTAAATTAATGACCGTTCTCATTATGAGGTTTTTGTAAATAGTTTTTTTTGCCCATTCTTGCTCTGACCAATAGTGGCCTCTCAAATATACAAATAAAGGAATTCCTATTTTTATTGTCTCTAGTCCAAAATGGGATTGTCTATCAACAAATACAGCATCTGGTTTGTAAGATTCTATTAATTCTTTGAATTTTTTTTTAGAAAACCAATTTTTAATATCTCTACTAGGAAAACCTGAAACATATTCGAACTCTCTAACTAATTTGTAATCCACACCATATTTTTTTAGTGCTTCGCCAAATTCTTTTAAATGAAAATATTTTCCAATGCTTTTTTTTGAGGTTCCTCCTCCAGCCCCAGAGGCAATTAGTATCTTCATTATCTTTAGTTAGTTATTAGAAATTTATGTCTATCTTATATTAAAAATTACACATGATTCTAGTTTTTCAATTCAAAAGAACTATAATCTATCTCAAAAATTTTTATTCTGAATTTTTGAAAATTTTCTGTAGAGTCAAAAATTTTTTTTAAAAACCTGTGATCATGATTTTCAATATAAATATCATAAAATATTTCATTACTGTATTGAGTTTTTTCTGTTATGGCTAAGTATTTCAAGTCTTTAGCTTTTGCATCATTAATAATTTCATCTAAACTTTGACCGTTTATGCGATACACATTGAATTCTCTGTTTGTAAAAGAATTTTGAAACGGTATTTCTATTGCTTCATAACTTAGAGGTTCTACGTAAAATGATTCTTCTCCATAATTGTTTATTCGACCAGGTAACTCACTAACGATTTTTGCCACTTGAACAACTTCTCTTGTGTATTCTTTATCAGTTTTTTTATATTCCAATAAAAATATGGAACTTGATAAGATAACTGCAATCAAAATACTTACTATTATCTTAGTCATTCTCGTTTTGGAAATAATTTTTTGTGCAAAGAATAATGAAATAATTGTAAATATTGGAAATAAAATAAAAATATATTTTATGTCATCAAATCCTCTGCCGTAACCATACACTGCAGGAATTGATGAAAAAACCCCTATAGTAACTAGGTAGATGTAGTCTCTATTTTTTGATTTTATTAGAGGCACTATCCCATACGGAATAAATAATAAACAAATTGGCAATAATGAAATTGCAGAGAACTTAATTAAACCAAATATGCCGCGGTCTAAGAAAAATCTACTCTCGGGTGGTTCTTCATTTATTATATTTTGATCTATTATTAAACTTGAATTAGAAAATAAATGACTAAAAAAACCATCAGGAATTCCATTTAGAATTCTCCATGTTCCCATAGCAATAATTGGAATTACAAATAATACTATACACACTAAAATTTTTCTTTTATGGTTGTTATTTTTATAATATTTATGCATGTAAATCAATAATGCGGGAATGACAACTATTATGCTATCATACCTGATGATAGAAGCTACACCCAAAGCACCAAAAGAAATAATATTATTTGATATTTTATCGGAGAAAAATAAATATAAAAAAATTGATGTCAAAAATAAAAATAACGGAATATTTGTACCTTGGTAAGCATTTTCAATCAAATATGGTGAAAAAACAAAAAACAGTGTTCCAATGTATGGTAATGAGTCCTTGAAAAATTTTCTACACAATAAAAAAATCGGAATTACTGTGAGCGATGAAAATAATATTGAAATTAATCTTTGTATATCCATAAATGTTTGTAAAGTTTGTTCTTGATTCCATTGAAAAATTATTGATAAAAAAATAGGCCATCCGGAATTAGGCTTATCGTAATCATCCAGGAAATAACCACCAGACATTAAATTGATAGCTACTAAAGTATTGCTTAGTCCATCAAGAATTAAAGGAATGTCAATAGGTGAATAAAAATATCGTATGAAAAACGCACATAGGACAAACAAAATCATACATAATAAAGTATTCAGTTTAGGATTTGATTTATTTGATATTCTTACTAAACTCAATTATTTTTTCCTTCTTTAAACAATGTAACAATTGTAAAAAGTAAAATCGCGGCAATAAAAAAAATGAGTCCCATCATAATAAATGTAATTGACACTATTGTCAGATTTGTATTTAGTCTTCCAACTTCTGAGTAAAAAGAAATTGAAAAATATGAAAAAGTTATGCCTAATGCTAAAAAAATCAAGGATGGTAAACCAAAAAATAATAACGGCCTTCCAATGGTAGTATACTTTATTGTACTGATCATTACCGAAGTTCCATGTAATAAGGGGTTTTGAGTTGATGTATCGCCATCATATGATATGTTGATTGGCACCTCACAAATTTTTAATTTCTTGGAACGTGCTTTTATTATAATTTCAGTCGATATCCCCATTCCAGATTCATTTAGATTAATTTGTTCTATGGCTTTTCTGGTATATGCTCTAAATCCACTTTGAGAATCTGTAATTTTTTGCTCTATTCCAATATTCGTGATTTTTGTAATGGCATCTATTCCTAATTTTCTATATGATGGAATTCTAGATACTTGAGAATTTAAAAATCTGGATCCAATTACTAAATCCGCCTGATACTCTATTACTGGCTGTATAATTTTTTCTATATCGCTAGGGTCATGTTGTCCATCTGCATCAATAGTTACTAATATGTCTCCTCCCACATCCAGAAATTTTGAAAAAATTGATTTAATTGCCTCCCCATATCCTAAATTTTTATGATGACTGATCACTGTTGCTCCTAAATCACTTGCAATTTTTGCAGTATCGTCATTCGAACCGTCGTTACAAACAATTATGGTTCCAGATAACTTCTTAATGCCTTCTATCATTGATTTGACATTTTTCTCTTCATTGAAAGCAGGCATTCCTATTACTAATTTCATAATTACATGACCAAGGATACGGTATTCTATATTAAATTTTTAGAAATTTTAATAAAATTTTGATGAGTCATCTCTTCATTTTTTATAATGACCATTTATTCATTTCTAATTAATTTCAATGCATTAATAACAAAATTTTGTTCTTTTTTATGTATTCCGGAGTATAATGGCAGTGATAAAATTTGCTCATAAATGTAACTTGAATTCTTCAGCTCAGAATATTGTTTCGCATGTTTCTTAAAAATAGTAAACAAGTGAAGAGGTTTGTAATGAAGTGAAGTGCTTATTCCAAATTTTAATAATCTCTTAAAAATATAGTTTCTATTTTTTCCAAATTTATTCTTATCAATTTTTATAACAAATAAATGGCAAGAATCATTCTCTAAATTTTCTAGTGAAGGTAAGCTAATTCCGTCTACATCTTTCAGTTTTTCACAATAATATTTGAATGCATTTTTGCGCTCTAAATTTATTTTATTAATTCTTTTTAATTGGTTAATTCCTAAGCTGGAGCGAATTTCATCTAATCTATAATTATATCCTAACGATTTAATGTCATATTCCCACGGAAATCCGTCTGAATATCTTTCTTTTAACGTCTTACTAATTCCATGATTTCTAGCAATTTGAACTTTTTCTGCAAACTTAGTTGAACTGGTAATTAACATTCCACCCTCTAATGTTGTAATATTTTTTGTAGGATAGAAGCTAAAACATCCCATATCTCCATAATTTCCCGCATGAATTCCTTCAATTTTTGTTCCTAATGCATGAGCGCAATCTTCAACTACGATTAATCTTGATTTTTTTGCAATCTTCATAATTTGAATTATGTTACATGCTCTTCCGGCAAAATGAACTGGAATTATTGCTTTTGTTTTATTAGTGATAACTTGTTTAATGGATTCAGGGTCAATGTTAAAGTCATTAACATTTACATCTGCTAGTACTGGAGTTGCACCGACCATTAGAACTACATTTGCAGTGGCAGCAAACGTAATATCTGGAACAATTACCTCATCTCCTTTACCTATGCCTGCAGCTCTCAATGCCAGATGAAGTGCGGAGGTTGCACTAGAAACCGCTATTGAATATGGGGCATTTGTATATCTTGCAAATTTATTCTCAAAATCCTTTATGATCGGACCGTTAGTCAAAATATGAGATCGAAGAGACTTTTGAACATAATTTCTATCATCACTATTAATATACGGTCGAAAAAATGGAACAACAATTTTTTCTTTTTCGAAAAAATTTCTATCCTTTTTCATTTAATCAAAATCATATCCTATTTGTTTAAAACTTTATTGTATATTTGAAATATTCCATCGACCATGTTGTCTGAATTTGCTATATTCTTTACAAACATATATCCAGATTCGGCCAATCTATCTCTCTTTAGTTTATCTCTAAGTAGTTCTAATATTGCATCACCTACTTCTTTAGAACTTTCGTTTTCAACTAATAACGAATTAACATTTCCTTCTAATGTGAATGGGATTCCATGAGTATTTGTACTAATGACAGTCTTTCTAAATGCGAAACCTTCTAACGGTGTTAACGGTGATAATTCCCATCTGGAAGGTAAAATTAAAAATTCTGCTTCATTGTATGCAGCAAGTACGTGTTCTCTGGGAGGGTTTTTGATCACTACGACTTTCTCAGAAATTTTTAATTTTTGAATAATGGAGTTCATTTTTTCCTCATATCCAAAATCGACACCCATAATCACTAAAGTTATATTTTTTAATAACGGGTTGCCCATAATTTGTTTAAACGCTTCAAGTAAAATGTCAACTCCTTTTACATAATGGAATCTACCTAAAAATAACAAAAAATCGGTACTGATTTTATAGTGTTTTTTGAAGTTAAACCCTGAAATTTTTAATTTCTCCAAATCAACACCATTTCTTACAATGTAGATCTTTTCATTTTCACAAAACTGTAAGAAAATTTTTTTTTCATATTCATTCGGAACAATTACTGCATCTGAATTCCTGATGATATATTTGATAACCGGCTCCTGAAATTTTATCAATATTTTTTTTAAAATGGAAGCTTGTCTTAGCTCAGGATGTGTGGTAAGTCCTCCCTGATCGGATATAACTAAAGGAATTCTCTTTCTTTTTGAGACTAGTGTTGCTATTAATGCCTGAAAACTTCGAATTCCTACAGCATGAATCACGTCAATATCATCTTTCATCATTTGAAAATACATCCTAGGATTGATAAAAAAAAGAAATTTAAAAAACCACACATGAGTTCTTTTAATATAAAAATTATCAACTTTTTCTATTCTTGGTAATTTTTTGTTAAATGTACTAGGGTTATTTGCAAAATCAAGATCTGTGGAATAAATTGTCACTTCATGTCCTTGATCTGAAATCTTTCTTGCAATATTCACACAAAGAAACATTATCCCGCCAAATTGTGTAGCGGGTAACGAAGCGGGACAAGTAATTGCTATTTTCATATTTGGTTTTTTATAAAATACTCTTAGTTAAGGTGTCGACAATTATAATACAAGGCTTAAATATTTTAATATAAAAAGTCAATACAAAGATAATATTTTTAATCATAATTTTTAATCATAATTTTTAATCATAATTTTTAATCATAATTTTTAATCATAATTTTTAATCGGATGAAGAATTTCTATTCTTTTTTCAGAATTTGAGATATCAATTTAATAATTTTGTGAAATTAAACTGTTTTTTAACTCCTCTAATAATTCTGGATTTGAATCACCCATATAATATTCCATGATTATTTTTTGTAATCTTTCAAAATATTGTAAAGACAAATTTTTGAGTATCTCATATTCCACTCCCTCACAATCAGTTTTTAATAAATCACAATTTCGATTATATTATTATCAAAAATCTTCCGTAATGTAATTGATTTTGTTTGAATAGTATTTCCAGTTGGATGATATATTATGCGTGCATATGTGTATTGATATACAATTGTATAAGAGAATTTGATTTGGAAACTCATAATTGATACCTTCACTTGTCTCAAATTGTTTTCTTTCGTGTTAATTTGTAATAGATCGTAATTTTCATTTACTGATTCATAGAGAATATTTTCTCTTTATCACAACACTATGACCACATAGTGTAATTAGTTTAAGATATGCATCCATTTTTTAAAAATTTTCTTGCTTTCCTAAAAATTCTAATTTTTTTAAAATATCTATCTTAAAACATTTTATTTAAAAAGTTATTAATAAATTGCAAGAGAATTAATTAGTCGTTTAATGTTGTTAAACTTATGAAGGTCCTAATTACTGGTGGTGCAGGATTCGTTGGGAGTCATTTGGCTGACAAATTTCTTAAAAATAATAACGATGTCACCATTATTACTAAAAAAAATACTAAAAATATTGATAAAATAATAGAAGATGTTACTTGTAAGAAATTAGATGTAGAAAATTTTATACGACTAGAGAATTTCATAATGATGAATAAGCCTGAATTAATTATTCATTTAGCAGGAAATACTTCTCACTCACAATCTTTTAAACATCCTTTTAATGATCTTAATTCGAATACTAAATCAACATTAAATATTTTAGAAATAATTCGGAAACATATACCTCAATGTAAATTTGTTCTTGGAAGCACGTTTGTTGTTGTTGGAAAACCACAGAAACTCCCTGTAACTGAGATCACCACCTGCAATCCAACTTCTTTATATGGTGTTAATAGATTATCAAGTGAATATTATACAAAGATCTATCATCAAATTTACGGATTGAATACAAAAATTTTCAGAATTACTAACTCATTTGGACCTAGAGAGCAGATTATTCCGACAAAAAATGCAATTAACTATCTCATCTATAAAGCATTCAAAGGAGAAGATGTAACCCTATATAATTCTGGAAAGATTTTCAGAGATCTGATTTACATTTCCGATGTAGTTTTAGGTATAATTCAAATCATAAAAAAAGGAAAATCGGGAGAACTATATTGGATATCTTCAGGTAAAAAAACCTGGTTTTATCAATTGGGAGGTATTTTAGAAAAACTTACTCGTACACAAATTAAATATGTAAAAACTCCAACATATACCAAAAAAGTGGATGTAGGAAACTTCGTTGCGAATAATTCAAAAATTGTAAAATTGGGATGGAAACCAAAAATCTCCATTGAGGAAGGAATAAAACAAACTCTGGAATATTTCAGAGAAAATAAAATGTAGGATTAAATGTTCTTCTGAATATATCTTTCAAAAGAAGTGAATTGAAAATGAGACAGTAGCTCATCCATTCTATTCATCACACTTTCTAAATTGTGATATGTAACGAATCCAGCTTTTCTTGGAAGTTTAATTCTTGGCATATGTTCAGGTGTGAGTTCCCATGAATGGATATAAAATGTGGAGGGAATTTTCATTTTTTCATATTCTTTAATTGCCTTTTTTGTAATAGAAAATGGAAGTGTTCTAAGAAAGAATCCGCCTCCAGCTGGAAACCTCTTTCCAAAAAGCTTTGTTACCATCAAAGGAAATTCAATTATTTTTCCGTTTTCATCGTTTCCATACAGTGATTTACTTGAAATTTTATACGGTTCAACTGACGCGTTAGGATTTCCATACAGACTAGATTTAGCTGGAACTATACTACTGTCATATAAATAATGAAATTTTTCAAGAACATCTATGGCCCAAGAAGATTTATCATTAAGTGAAAAAGTGGGAGCACGAAATCCCTTACTCCTATTTTCAGTCAGCTTTGCAAATTCTAAGAGTTCATAAGAGAATTGTTGTGAATTCAATGAATCTAGTCTTGAATGATTCATACTGTGACATGCTATCTCATGTCCATTTGATATGATTTTATCAAGAATTTCTGGATATCTCTGAATAATTTCTCCTACAACAAAAAACGTTGCAAATGTATCATGTTTTGATAAAAAATTAAGAATTTTATCAATACCCCTAACCACCCTAAATGATTTTTGTTCATTCTTTACAATATTTTGTATAAGTTGAGGATGAAACCATTCTTCAAAATCTATTCCTAAAATATTCAATTTAATTCCATAATTCCTAATTTACTCAATTTTTTTTATCATTCTTGCTGGATTACCTGCCACTACAGAAAAATCTTCTACGTCATGAGAAACTACACTTCCAGCACTAATCATGGAATTTTTCCCAATTGTTACTCCAACTGTAATAATCGAACCGGGTGCAATAACTGCACCCGATTTGATATGAACAGGTTTAACAACTCTTGGATATTTGTGATTTTTAAGAAATAAATTTGCAGTTGGATTCGAATGAGCAAAAATCATCACATGAGAACCAATAGTTACATTATCATCAATAGTTATCTGATTAGGATAAACAAGATCCAATAAAACATATGGTGAAATATGACAATTTTTCCCGATTATTACTCCTCTACTTTTTTGTAATCTTATAGTCCAACTTGATAATGGATTTGAATATGCTAGTCCATGTAGAACCCATGAACAAAAAAATTTCCATCTAATTCTAAATGTGGCAAAAATACCCCTGATATTGTAATATTCCATTATCTCTTTCTCATTGGTTTTAAAAATTTCATCAACCATATAGTATGGATAGTTTTATTCTAACATAAATCGTTTTATTTTTCCATATTCATTTTTTGGAAAATATTTTACAAATTCGATTTCAAGAGGAACTTTAAACCTTTCTAAATTTCTAATACAGTAGGCAATGATTTGTGTTTTAGTTACTACATGGCTTTCTCTCTTTTCAATGAATGCTTTTATTACATTACCTAATTGTGAATGACTAACTCCTTTTACAACTACCTCCTCTATACCTGGAATTTTTTTAATCATCCCCTCAACTTCTTCTGCAAAAACTTTCTCCCCCCCAACGTTGATTGCGTTGTCGACTCTACCAATTAGATAAAGGAACCCACAGTCGTCAAAATAACCTATATCTCCAGTTCTAAACCATCCTTTTTGAAATGAATTTTTATCTATCTCCCCATTCCAATAATTTTTGATTACGTTAGGTCCATTGATCCATATTTCACCTTTTTTATTATTGTTAAGAAATTTTTTAATTCTAATCTTAATCTGTGGAGCTGGCTTACCTACTGATGTTTCTCTACCTTCCGAATCAAAAATCATGAAGGTTGAACGAGAGGCCTCAGTTAATCCATAGTACGTGGCTAAATGTCCATTTGAAAGTAACTTTTGGTAAAATTTTACTATATTTGGAGAAATGGGTGTGCTATTCGTACAAATTAATCTAAGATTGGAGAGAAAAATTAATTCAGAATTATTAAAGACAGACATGATCTTTGAGAGAGTAGATGGCACAGCAGCTAAAGTACTCGCTTTATAAACATTCATTGAGCGAGAAATTTTTTTCAAATCATTAGAATTTTCGTGTAACACTAATGTAGCCCCTGTAAAAAGAGAAGTGTTAAGACAACCTAATCCAAATGAATGAAATAAAGGCAGCGGTAAAACGTTAATATCATTTTTATTATATTTTAGAATTTTAACAATATTTGATAGTGTAAATATGGATGATTTGTGAGAAACTCCAACTCCTTTTGGGTTAGATGTAGTGCCAGAGGTATATAGTAAATACGCAATTTCAGATCTTTTTTTAATATTTAAATAATTTGAAGATGATTTAATTTCTGAAAAAGTAATTGGTTTTTTAACAATATTTTTTCCAAATTTATTCTTGCAAGTTGACGAAATCACAAATACCTTTGAAGATGCTGCCCTTAATTGCAAATTTAGATTTTCATTTGAAATATTCGAGGGAATTATGTGTGGAATATGTCCAGCATACATTGTTCCTAAAAATGCTATTATGAACTCATACCCATTTTCAAAAAGCAATGAAACAACAGATTCTTTAGAAAATGAAAATGATTTTGAAAAATCAGAAATTTCATCAAATAATTCTTTATATGTGATTTCTTTATTTTTAAAAATCACAGCTAACTTTTCTGGTTGCCTTTGACTCCATTTCTGGACATAATCTACTAAGGTATACATTTTAATTCTTTTATCGTATTCATAAGATCTTTTCCAGAACAAATTTTTATAGCATATTTGTCGCTGATCTTAACGTGAAAAATTTCCTCTGCCATAACTATGATCTGTAATTGAGCAAACGAATCCCAATTTTCGTATTGTTCTTGTTTCTTATTCCACTCAAAATCGCTTTCTGGCATTTCTGGAAACACCTGAAAGAAAATATTTTTAATATGATCTTTAATAACTTCATTATTCAATTATTAATCTAAACAATTTTTGATAGGAAAATAAATAAAGCTTGTTAATAATTTTTCTTAGTTGAATATAATCGGATTTGGAATTGACATTATTCATGTTGATCGATTCAAAAAAATTCCATATAAAAGTAACAAGAAATTTTATATGCGAATTTTCAATAAAGACGAAATTGAATATTGTTTAAAATTTCAAAATCCATATCAACATTTTGCTGCAAAATATGCACTTAAGGAGGCAGTAAAAAAATCAATCAAAGAGCAAATAAGTTTTTTGGATATTGTGATATGTTATCAACATGATAAACCGATAATTAAACTAAAAAATCACTCAAATTATCAATTTCTTGCAACAATTAGTCATGAAAAAAATATTGCAATTGCTGCGGTGATTTCTTTTTAAGTATTCTTCTCTTTGCATTTTTACTTAATCTGCTAATGATTTTATTTAATAGTAAATTTTGTTTTTTTTCTATTACCCAAGTCGGAATCTCAACTTCATCTTTAAATGTGAGTACTAAATCCTCATCTTTAATTTTTTTATTTTTTTTAATTTCATAATATTTTTTCTGTATTAATTTAAAATGTTTTATGATACTAAGATTAGCTTTAATTTTTTCTAAAATTAATCCTTTTCTTGTGTAAAATAACAAAACAAAGAAATCAATTAAAATTAATTCTGGTAACATTTTGATGATGGTTTTAAATGAAAAATGCGTTAGAATACAATACAATCTATTCCTTTCTAATAGAAAATATTTGAATGAACTCCACTTGAAACTATAGCCTTCCATTTCATGATAAATAATTGATTTTGGAACATACCATGATTCAATTCGTAAAAGTTTTGCTCTCCAGCAAAACTCTAAATCGTCATGATATGCAAATAAAAATGAATCAAACAATCCTACTTTATTGAATGTCTCTCTAGATGCAAAAATACAAGTACCGGATGCATACCCAATTGATTCTATTTTTTCGCAATCTGTAGTGTCTTTAGTTCCCTTTCCTCGTGCGTAACCAAAACCAAATAGCTGGATCATATTACCAGAACTTAATAGTATAGATGGATCTATTATGGCTAAATGTTTTGGTTGGTATATGCCAACCCCAAATATCTCATGCGCTGAAATAAGTTCATCTAACCAATTAGGCTCAACAGTTGTATCTGGATTCAAAATTACTATAAAATCACCATTAGAATTTCTAATTCCAATGTTATTTCCTTCACAATATCCTAAATTATTTTTATTTTGAATTAGTTGTATTGAGGAGAATTCTTGTTTGGTTCTGTTTTGACTCCCATCTTTTGATGCATTATCCACTACAATTATTTCGAAATTTTTATAATTAGATTTTAAAACAGAGTCCACACAACGGATTAGTAAATTTCCTCCATTGTAATTTAAAATTATTATGCTAATTAAGGGAAATTGGGCATTATTTGTCATTTTTTAATTTTTATAGAAAAATTTGTGTCCCTTCACCTAACAAAAATCTCTTCTCTTTATTCTCATAATTTTCTTCAGTAATTGATGAATTTGATGCAATTATACTATTTTTGATAATGATTTGCGTATTTAAAGAACAATTTGACATGATAATAGAATCACGAATAATACACCTGGACAATAATGAATTGTCTCCAATACTGGTATTTGGTCCCAGCTCTGTAAATTCGTCTATGACGCAATTTTTGCCAATTATTATAGGTCCCTTTAAGATACAACCGCGTCTAATTATTGTCCCACTGCCAACAGAAATTTTCCCATCTATTATGACATTTTCTTCTTTTGAACCGAGAAAATATGGTTCGAGATTTTTCAGAACCGAGTGATTGGCATTAATAATATCTTCTGGGGTGCCAGTATCTTTCCAATAATCAGTAATTATATTGTAAGTGATTCTTTTTCCTTTTTCTAGCAATAATTGTAATGCGTCTGTTATTTCCAACTCATTTCTCCATGATGGTTTTTGATTTGAAATTATTTCAAAAATAATTGGGGTTAAAAAATAAATCCCCGTAACTGCTAAATTAGATTTCGGCTTTCTAGGTTTCTCTTCAATTTTAATAATCCTATTATTTTCTACCAATGCTATTCCAAATCTAGAGGGATTATCAACTTCACATAGTAAGATTGTTGCATCTGCGTTAGAATTTTTAAAATCTTCGGCTATACTTTGAATAGATTTTTGAATAAGATTATCTCCAAGAAATACCAAGAACTTTTCATTATTGATAAACTCTTCACATAATTTTATTGCGTGTGCAATACCCTTAGGATAATCCTGTTCAACATAGGTAATGTTCACTCCAAATTTTTTACCATCACCATAATATTCCCTGACTTTATTGGAGCCAATACCTCCAACGATAATAGCAATATCATTAATCCCAGCATCTTTCATAGATTCAATACAATATTCTGACATTGGCTTGTTTGCTATTGGAAGGAGTTGTTTTGGACCCGTATGTGTTAGAGGACGTAACCTCGTTCCATGACCTCCATGAAGTAGAATTCCTTTCATATTTGTCAAACCATCTTCTCACTCAAGTAATATCATTTTTTCCATGGGGTGGAATCATGAGCAGTTTCAGAAATCAATTTCCACCATTCTGAATTTTCATAATACCATTTTACTGTATGTATCAAACCTTCTTCAAAATTGACTTTTGGTTTCCATTCCATCTCTTTTCTGATTTTATCTGAACGCATACTGTATCTGAAATCATGACCAGGGCGATCTTCGACGAATTCAATTAAATCTGAATTTTTATTCATTATTTCTAGAATTTTTTTGATAACAGTTAAGTTATCTATTTCATTTCCAGATGAGATGTTATAAGATTCACCCGATTTTCCTTTTTGCATAACTGACAAAATAGCATTACAATGATCTTCCACATACAACCAATCGCGTAAATTTTTTCCAGTACCGTAAACTGGAATTTTTTTGTTTTGAAGTGCTAGAATAATCGTTTTTGGAATAAGTTTTTCAGGAAATTGCCTAGGGCCGAAATTATTTGTACATCTAGTTATCAAAGTGTCGCAATCAAATGTGATATGATATGAATTTACTAGCATCTCAGCACATGATTTTGTTGCAGCATATGGACTTGATGGATTATATTGAGAAAATTCCGTAGCCGTCCCTGTTTCTAAACTCCCATAAACTTCATCCGTGGATATTTGTACAAGTCTTTTCTTGTACTTTTTAATTGCTTCGAGAATTGAAAAAACTCCTAAAACGTTAGAATCTAAGAAAGGTTTTACATTCGCTATACTTCTATCGACAAATGATTCTGCTGCAAAATTTATTATGATATCAGAATCTGAAACTAATTTATCTATTATGAAAGAATCGATAATATTACCATTAACAAATTGATAATTTTTATTATTCGAAACTTGAGCCAAACTCAAAATATTTGAACCGTATATCCCTGCGTCCAAATTGACGATCTTAGCCTCTGGTAATTTTTTTAAGAGTGATATTATGAAATTACTTCCAATAAAACCTAAACCCCCAGTAACTAAAATTTTCATTATTATGCTGTAAATTTGTTATTAAAAAAAGTATACGCCTATTTATTAAAAGAACTACCAAAAAATGAAAAAATTAATGATCATACTTTTATTGAATTGATATTTGGAATGTTTTGTAATGGAAGAGAAAATTTCGGTTTTTAATTTAGAAAAATACGTGACCAAGAGTATTTCTGATGGACATGAAAATGGGTCCTTGACTGTAGTATGGAGAGATTGGGATAAACTTATCGATAATGTCCCAAAAATGGTGTATGTAAGTTCAGTTGAGCCTAGAGAATTAAAAGGACCACATTTACATAAAAAGCGAAATAGCTATCTAGTTTGTGTTCACGGAAAGGTAGTTTTTGTAATTAAAGATCAAAAAGGAAACTATATTGAGATTGAATCTGATTCAGAAAATCCAAAACTTGTTACAGTTCCAAAAAATGTGGCATCTGGTCACATGAATCTATCTAACAATATATCTAGGATTTTAGTTTTAGCTGATGTTGCATGGCATCCTAATGACGATGAAATGATTAACGTCAAATTTGAGAATTATGATTGGAATAAATGGAAAAAATAAACCCAGTGAAAAAATAGCACTTGTAGATAATCTTACTACGATTAAATTTTTAGAGCAATTTTCTAAAGAAAGTTATTCAAAAATTATTACTTTTGATTATTGTACTCATGATAAACTAACAAATAAAAAAATACCCCACGAACTCTCTGATACTTTTTCAAGTGACGAAGTGGTAAAGAAAGCACAAAAACAATGCTATTCATTTTCCAAGTGGTATGATTTACCAATAGTCTCAAATAATTTTTCTTACTTTGAAATTAACCTTGGGAAATTATATACTGACCAATTTATACCAAGTCTAGTTTCTTTAATTAAAAAATTTATAGAATTTAAATCAATTTATGAAAATAATACTGATGCAACTTTTTTTGCATCTGGCGATCTATTAAATATAGTAAAAATTTTCACACAGAATTTTATAGAAATTAATCAAAATAAAACAGAAGAATTTTATTTTGATAAAGTAAACACAGAATTTAAAATAGCAAAGAATACTTTTGTGATACCAATCTCTCAAACAACATATCAAAAGATTAAAAATAACTTCGAAAAAATATTGGGATACTTTTTTGGTGTAGACTTAAATAAAAAAAATACGAAATTTACTTTATTAGTTGAACTCAATACAAAATCTTTTGGAAATTTTTTTCTTTCTAGTAAAAAACATGGTAAAAATATATTATATTATGGGAGGAGGAGACCTGCAATTTGGGATATTGAGTCTTTTAAAATCATTAAAAAATCAGAATGTAAGATATTTTCTACAAAAGGAATCAATGTAGATGAAACTTTACTATTAAACGAAACTGCAACGTTGAAAAATAACTTTTTAAAAATTTTAAATGATACATTACTCGAAAATTTTTTTAAAATAAATTCAATACCAATAATATCAATAATCAAACCTAAATTACTTGAACTAATTTTTCCAAAAATTCCAAATTTGATATATGAAATTGAAATAGCAAAAACTATTTTTGACAAACAAATTATTGACTCAATAATTGTAATTTCTGAAATTGGAATGACTGAACAAATTGTTTGTACTCTGGCATCTAAAAAGAAAGTACCTATTTTTCATTTACAAGAGGGATTTCATTATGATACACTAGAATCGTATGATAACTCTTTTTCTCAGGGAGTTTTTCCATCTCTTTCTGATTATTATTTAGTTTGGGGTCATATTTTTAAAAAAAATGCTATAGAGAATGGACATATGCAATCTTCAAAAATTATTGAAACCGGTAGTCCTCGTTTTTCTAATTTATTTTTTAATGAAAATTATAACAAAGAAGATTATATT
>Ga0194132_10005009_pt1 | contig 22008 bp, 23 predicted proteins | sample TA2KigOf80mmetaG_FD_148612 | JGI IMG/M metagenome (GOLD analysis project Ga0194132, IMG submission 148612) | Freshwater microbial communities from Lake Tanganyika, Tanzania - TA2015054 Kigoma Offshore 80m | ecosystem: Environmental > Aquatic > Freshwater > Lake | place: Tanzania: Lake... | reverse complement strand
CGACGCCTTGCATCCGTACCCTGCCGGGCTCGTCATCGCCACGAATGGCGGAAGCCTGCGCCCGGGGCCGCGACGCTGGCAAGCCGATGGTCGTCCCAAGCATCTGCGGCTTGCGCAGCAGGGCAGCTTGAAGCGATTGCGTCTGGATCGGATCGCTTTGTATCAGTGGCACCGCCCCGACCCGGCGGTGCCGTTCGAGGAATCGGTCGGCGCGCTCGCCGACTTCCGCCGCGAAGGGCTCGTGCAGCACGTCGGTCTGTCGAATGTCACGGTCCGGCACCTGGAAGCGGCTCGGCGCATCGTGCCGATCGCGTCCGTACAGAATGCGTACAACGTGAGCGATCGCGGGTCGGAGGATTTGGCGCGGGCGTGCGGGCGGGCCGGCATCGCGTTCGTTCCGTATTACCCGCTCGGCGTCGGGCGGCTCGCCGCAGCCGGCGGCGCGCTGCGCGAGGTCGCGTCTCGGTTGAGCGCCACGCCGACCCAGGTCGCGCTCGCGTGGCTGATCGATCGGTCGCCGGTCATCCTGCCAATCCCCGGGACTTCGAGCCTCGCGCACTTGGCGGAAAACGTCGGCGCCGCCGGCCTCCACCTTTCGGAGGAAGACCGGCGGCGCCTGGACGACCGCTGAACGCGCCAGGGCGGCTTTCGGCTCGGTCGTCGACCGGCCCGTCCGTCGGCTGGCCTATCCGTCAGCCGGCTTGATGTTCGCGTTCCGCCGAAACACGTTGTCGGGGTCGTACTTCCGCTTGATCGCGGCCAGCTTGGCGAGCTTCGCGCCGTACGTGTCGCGCACGAGCGCGTCGCCTTCCTCGAGAAACCCCGGGAAGTTCAAGTACGCGCTGCCGTCGGAGAACGGGCGGACCGCTTCGACGAAGTCGCGGGCCCAGGCAATGTTGCGCGCGTCGTCGGTTGGCCAGCCCGAGAACCGGGCAGTGGCGCTACTTGATCGGCGGCTTCCAGCCCTTTGGCGCGGACGCGTCACTCATGTCGAACGTGGCGAGCGATTGCGTCGTGAACACCATCTCGTCTGTTGTGTAGACGCGTTTCGGGACCTTGTTGCCCATCGCCGCGTCGACCGCGTACATCACGGCCAGCCGCGCCAGCTTCACGGGCTGCGCCGGCAGGACGCCCGTCAGCAGGCCGTCGCGCATGCAGCGCAACGCTTCGTCATGGAGGTCGGCGCCGACGGTCACGATCCGCGACGTGGGCCATCCGGCCTGCTTGAGCACGCGACCAGCAGCGCAGGCCTGCGTCGTGTTGCCCGTCCAGACGCCGTTGATCTTCTGGCCGTGCGCCTGCAGGAAGTTCTCCATTACCCGCGTGGCTTCCACGATGTTCGAGGCATGCCATTGCTCCGCGAGCACTTTGATCCCCGGATAGCGCTTGAACTCGTCGCTGCCTCCCTTCGCGCGTTGGATGAAGAGGTCGCCGCCGGCCGGACCCTTGAGCATGACGACACCGCCCCGGTTCCCGAGGCGGCGGACGACGAAGTCCGCGAGCTGGCGTCCGACGTTCTGGCTGTTTTCGCTGATCTTCATCGTGACGTCTTCGCTTTGAATCAGCACGTCGTCGTTGATGACCGGGATGTTCGCCGCCAGCGCCTTCTTGGACACCGGAATCAGCGCGCGGCCATTCGCGGCGGTCAGCACGATGCCGCTCACCTTGCGTTGGATCGCGTTCTCGACCTGGCTGATCTGCTTGTCCGAGAACTCGTATCCGCCGGAGTCGAACAGCTCGACGTTCACGGTGGTGTTGGAGTACTTCTGCTCCGCCAGCGTCTTTCCGAGGATGTAGCCGTACGACTTGTTCTGGTAGTATGGGTCGCCGCCGTTCGGCATGAACACAGCGATCGTGACCGTTTTCTTCTCCTGGGCGGAGATCGGACCGGACTGAGCGCCGACGACCAGTAGCAACGCCATCGCGAGGCCGACCCAGGCCTTCGAGACCCCGTTCAATCTACTCATCATGAGCCCCCCTCGAAATCGGATGTCCTGTCTCCTAGCTTCCGAGCCACCTCGCGAGCCTCACCTCCTCTTCGCGCCTGCCCTTCGTCACCATCGTTACCGCCGGCCGAGGCTGACCAGCACGGAGATCAAGATGACGACGCCGATGATGATCTGTTGGATGAAGCTCGAGATGCCGAGGATGTCCAAACCGTTCGTCAGCATGCCGACGAGCAACAACCCGAACGCGGTGCCGACGATCGAGCCGCGGCCACCGAACAAGGACGTGCCGCCGATGCACACGGCCGCGATCGCCTGCAGCTCGAGCCCGCTGCCGATCAACGGCTGGCCGGAGTTCATCCGGCCCGTCAGCAGCACGCCGGCGACAGCCGCGAGTAGGCCGGACAGCGTGTACACGTAGACGAGATAGCGAGAAACCGGGATGCCGGCGAGCATCGCCGCCGGTTCGCTGCCGCCGATCGCGTACAGCGCCAAGCCGAAGCGCGTGCGCTTCAGCATGATGAGGACGACGGCGAACAACGCGAGCGTGATCAGCGTGGACACGGGAACGCCGGCCAGGGCTTGCTGCCCGATGAGGTCGAGCACCGGAGAGTCCATGCCGAAGACAGGAACGCCCCCTGTGTACGTCAAGGCAGCGCCGCGGGCGATCGACATCATCGCCAGCGTCACCACGAACGGCGGCATCCGAACCTTGCCGATCAGCAGGCCGTTGATCAGCCCGGCGCCGGCGCCGACGAGTAGGCCGACGCTAATCCCAGCCAGTTCACCGTACGTCTTAACGAGGTCGGCGACGACAACGCTGACCAGCGCCGCGACGGAACCCACGGATAAGTCGATGCCGGCCGTCAGGATCACGATGGTCTGGCCCCAGGCCGCGATTCCCGTGGGCGCGATCTGGCGGCTGATGTTCGCGAGATTGGAGAGCTGCGAGAACGACGAATTCAGCAGCCCGAAGATGACCGCCAGCACGACGATCGCCGCCGGAACCCCGATCGTCTCCCACCGCAGAAACGCGCGGCCTCGCAGCGGACGCTGGGCAGCTCCCGGCGGCTCGTGGTCCGGGCGGGCGTTCGGCGCGGTGGCATCGGTCATTCCTGGCATCTCCTTCGAAAATCGCGACGGGCTCAGGCCGCGGGATCGCCGAAGGCCGCGCGCAGGACCACTTCCTGCGTCGCCTCCGACTGCGCGAACTCGGCGGCGATGCGGCCACGCCGCATGACGAGCACGCGGTCGGACAACGCCAGCACTTCCCGCAGCTCGGAGGAGACCAGCAGGATGGCCGCGCCGGCGGCGGCGAGCTCGCCGATCTGGCGATAGATCTCCACCTTGCTGCCAACGTCGATGCCCTGCGTCGGCTCGTCGAAGATGAGGACGTTCGCGCGGCTCGCGAGCCACTTCGAGAGCACGACCTTTTGCTGATTGCCGCCGCTGAGCTGGATCACCAAGCTGTCCAGGGATGGCGTGCGGATTCGGAGCCGGTCCACGTAGGCGCGCGCGGTTTCGCTCATCTCGCGAAATCGCAGGAACGCCCGCCGCAGCGACGGCATCACGATGTTCTCGCGAACCGGCATGTGCAGGAAAACGCCCTCCCGATGACGATCCTCGGGCAGCAGCGCCAAACCGCAGCGCACGGCCTGTTCCGGGGAAGCGATGCGCCGGCGTTGTCCGTCGACGAACAAGTCTCCCGTCACGTGGGGCACGGCGCCGACGAGCGCCTTCGCCAGTTCCGTGCGCCCGGAGCCGACGAGGCCGACCAAGCCCACGATCTCGCCGGCTCGCGCGTGCAGGCGGATATCCCAAAGCACGCCGGGGACGTTGAGCCCCTCGACGCGAAGCCGCTCCGCGCCCAAAGCCACGGGCCGCTTCGGGAAGAGATCCCTCAGCTCGCGCCCGACCATGAACTGGATCAACTGGGCCGTCGACGCCTCGAGGGCCGCCACGGTCGCGACGTGCCGTCCATCCCGCAGCACCGTCACGCGGTCGGCGATTTCAGCGACGTCGTCGAGCTTATGGGTGATGTAGATCACGCCCTTGCCGGCGGACCGCATCGCCCGCAGGAGCTCGAACAGCCGCCGTGCTTCCCGCGCCGTGAGCTTGTCGGTGGGCTCATCCATGATCAACGCTTCCGCGCCGAGGAGCAGGACTTTACCGATCTCGACGAGTTGCTGCTGCGAGACGCTGAGAGCGGACACTTCCGTTTCAGGGTCGACGTCGAGCCCGACCTGCGCGAGGACGTCGTGCGCCCGGTGCCGCATGTCCGGCAAGTTGAGCCAACCGAGGCGCGGATTCGTCACGGATTCCTGGCCAAGGAACAGATTATGCAGAACCGTGAGTGTCGGCACGAGGCTGAGGCCCTGATAGACCGTGCCCACACCGAGGCCCCGCGCGGCGTGCGGCGTGAATGTCTGCATGGCCGCCCCGCGGATCTCGACAGTGCCCGCCGACGGCGGATACACGCCGGAGATGATCTTGATTAGCGTGGACTTGCCGGCGCCGTTCTCGCCGAGCAGCGCGTGGATCTCGCCGCGCCGCAGCGTAAAGTCCACGGTGTCGAGCGCCCGCACGCCGGGAAACGACTTGCCGATGCCGCGGGCGGCGATAAGGTCGAAATGCGAGGTCATCGTGCGCTCCATCGACGATCGCCGCGCCCTACATCATGACCCGGCCGCCGCTGACGTCGATCGTGGCTCCGGTGACGTAGCGGGCGCCCTCGGAGGCGAGGAACAAAATCGGCGCGACTTGGTCGTCGACCTCGGCGATGCGCCCGAGCGGCGTCAGCTGCTTTAGCCAGGCGAAGCGCTCCGGCGAGTGCAACGCCGCAACGCGCGGCGACAGCGTCGTGCCGGGCGCCACGGCATTCACCGTGACGCCGAACGGTCCGAGCTCGCGAGCCAGGTGGCGCGTCAATCCTAAGACGGCCGTCTTCGCGCTCGCGTAGTGCAGCGCGGTCACGATCATGGGCATGCGCCCCGCCTCGGACGACACATTGACGATCCTCCCCCAGCGGCGCTGCTTCATCCGCGGGATGACGGCGCGGCACGCCAGAAACGTGCCGGTTAGGTTCAGAGCCACGATCCGCTGCCATTCGTCGTCTGCGATGTCCTCCGCAGGCACGCTCTTGCCGAAGCCGCCGGCCGTGTTGATGAGGATGTCGACCGACCCGAAACGCTCGGCGGCGGCCCTGACGGCGGCGTCGACGGACCGAGAATCTGTGACGTCCATCGCGACGGCCATGGCCGCACCACCGGCCGCCGCGATCTCTGCGGCGACGCGCGCCGCGCCGTCGGCGTTCAAGTCGGCGACGACGACGCCGGCGCCGCGCGCCGCGAATCCGCGGACGACGCCTTCGCCGATGCCTTGGGCCGCGCCCGTCACGATCGCCGTCCGGCCGGAGAAATCGTTCACGCTCATCGTCTAAGCTCCTTGCCCGCGCTCGCGGTCGACGCCGCTACGGCGCCGGCGGGGTCCGCAGTTGCTTTGCGAGAAACTCTGAGACCGTGCGCTCGGTGCGGCGGAGGTGGGCGGCGACGCGCTTGGCCGCGAGATGGGGATCCTTGCGGCGATAGGCGGCGAGGATCGCCGCGTGTTCGCGGTGGGCGATGCCGGAGCCGTTGAGAACGGTCAAGCTCATGCGCAGGTATCGTTCCATGGACGCGCGCAGATAGTCCGCGAACTTCATCAGCTTCGTTTTGCCGCTCGGACCGTAGAGCGCGTCGTGAAAACCGCGGTTGAGCGCGAGCCAGGCAATCGTGTCTGGCTCCCGCTTCATGCGGTCGTGGAACATCGTCGCTTCCCGCAGGTCGGCCGCCGTCGCTTGGGTCACGGCGTGGCGGGTCAGCAGATCCTCGAGCAGAATGCGCAGCTCGTAGAGCTCGTGGAGCTCCTCCACGGACAAGAAGGTTGCGCGGGCGCCCTTGCGCGGACGCGTCTCCACGAGCCCTTCGCCCTCGAGGCGGCGGAGCGCTTCCCGCACCACGACTTCGCTGACGCCGAAGCGCTGCGCCAGCACCTGTTGACGGAGGAACTGGCCCTCCCGGAGCTGGCCGCTGAAAAGCTCTTCGCGCAGGTGATCGGTGACGTACTGGTTGACGGATTTGAAGGCGGCACCCGCGGCGGCGGGTGGAGCGGGAGCACGTTCGCCGGAAGGAGGGGCCATTTCGACGGGCGCAGAATAGATCATCAATAATCGATTGTCAATGAAGCCGACCAAACGTGCGGAGGCGAGACGGGCTTCGTGATCGCGGCCGAGCCACGGCGGTACGAAGTCAGCGTCGAACGCGACATCGTCTGCGTCCTGCGCGACGGATGCACGCTCTCGGCCGATGTCTATGGCCCGCCGGGCGACGGACGCTTCCCCGTCCTATTGCACAAGACACCATACGACAAACGTGTCGCGGAGAGTCACGCGTATGCGCACCCGATCTGGTACGCGCGGCGCGGCTACCTGGTCTTCGTGCAGGACGTGCGTGGCCTCGGGATCGCCGGCGGCGAGTTCTATCCGATGCGCGACGAGGCTCGGGACGGCTCCGAATCTGTGGCTTGGGCGGCCGACCTGCCAGGTTCCAAAGGCGCGGTCGGCATGTACGGGTTCTCGTATGTGGGCATGACCCAGTTGTACGCCGCCGCCGAGCGGCCACCGGCGCTGCGTGCGATCGCCCCGGCGTTCGCGGGTGCGCATCCCTGCGACGGATGGGCGTATCACAAAGGGGCGCTGGCGCTCGCGTTCGTCGCCTGGTGGACGCTCCACCTCGCGCAAGGCAACGCCCGCCGCGGCGGTGACGCCGCGGCGGAAGCCCGCCTGGCGGATGCCGCGCGGTCTCTCGCGAACCGGCTGTGGACGGATCCCATCGGCGCATTCCTCCATGAACCGGACCTCCGTCGGCTGGCGCCGTTCTTCTATGACTGGCTCGCGCACGACGCGCGTGACGCCTATTGGGAGTCGTTGGCGCTGCCGACCGGCGCAGCCTCTCCCGGGGTGCCGGCGCTGCGCATCGGCGGTCGGTACGACACCTTCTTGGAGGGAACGCTTCGCAACTGGACGCAACGTCTTAGCGACGGCGGGGACAGGCAGCGGCTCGTCGTCGGCCCGTGGATCCACAACCTATGGGGACCGTCAGCCGGATCGGACCACTTCGGCGCCGCCGCGCGTCACCGCGTCGACGCTTGGCAGCTTGCGTGGTTCGATCGGTGGCTGAAGGACGCGGACACGCCCGGTGGTGAACCCGCGCCGGCGGCGTGGTTCGTGTTGAGCGAAAACCTATGGCGGCGGGCGGCGAGCTGGCCGGACCCGGGCGCGGACGTGCTCAATCTGTACTTGCATAGCAATGGCCTTGCGAATTCAATCAACGGAGACGGCTGGCTGGATCCCGATCCCCCGTCATCGGAAGACCCGGACTTGTTCGTCTACGATCCGGCTGACCCGGTGCCCAGCCTCGGGGGGCGCTCGTGCTGCGTGCCCGGCGTCGCGCCGATGGGACCGGCCGACCAGGGGCCGATCCTGCCGCGCAACGACGTTCTCGTCTACACATCGCGACCGCTCACCCGCGACGTCGAGATCCAGGGCACGGTAGCGGCCCAGCTCTGGGCCTGGTCCGACGCCGACGACACCGACTTCGCGATCCTGTTGGCCCACGTCCGCCCCGCCGGCGAAACGATCAATCTGTGCGCGGGCACCCAGCGCGCGCGATTCCGCGAATCGCTGCGGCATCCGAAGCCGATCGAACCTGGGGCGGCCTATCGGTACGATATCCAGGTCGGTTCGATCGCGGCGCTCATTCCCCGGGGACACCGCCTCCGCGTTCGTGTCGAGCAGCAGTTTTCCCGCCTACGATCGCCACGGCAACCGCGCCGCCGCGCACGGACTGCTTGTGGCTCGCCGCCCCGAGATCGCGGCGCAGACCATCCTGCACGACAGACCGCATCCGTCGCACGTGCGAATTCCCGTCGTGTGGCGGTGACGAGGTGACGAGCGTGGATCGACGCGACCTGATCGCTGTGGCGCAGGGCAAGCGGCCGGCCGACGTGCTGGTACGCGGCGGCCGGCTCGTAAACGTCTTCACGCGCGAGATCCACGCCGCCGACGTTGCGATCGCCGGCCAACGGGTGGCGCTCATCGGCGACGCCGCCCATACGCTGGGATCCGATACGCTTGTCATCGATGCCGCTGGCCGCTTCGTCACGCCGGGATTGATCGATCAACATCTGCACGTGCACGAGACGCAGCTCAACATCGTCACCCTGGCCAATGCAATCCTGCCCCGCGGCACGACGGGCATTTGCACGGACTTCTACGGCGAGATGGGAGTCGGCGGGGCCCGCGCCGTGCGGGCCTGTCTAGACGCCGCGCGCGGACTGCCCTTGACGGTATGGTTCGCGCTCGGCACGCCCGGCTACTTCCAGAATGGACCGTTCGGGCATACGGGATGGCCGACGCGGGACGAAGTGCTGGAAATGCTGGACTGGCCGGAGTGCATCGGCATGGATGACGCGTTCGCGTCGCGCATCGCTGCCGCCGACGAGAGGATTCTCGAACTGATCGACGCCGTGCAGACGCGCGGCAAACGCGTCTGCGGCCACGGCTCGGAGATGCGGGGTCGCGGGCTCAGCGCCTGGATGGCGTACGTCCGCGTCACCGACGACCACGAGTGCGTCGAGGCAGAGGAAGCGGTCGAGAAGGCGCGCCTCGGGTTCTACATCTCGATGCGCGAAGGATCCGGCTGCTTCAACGTCGCGGCCGTCAGCAAGGCCGTCAGCGAGCACGGCGCGGATCCGCGCCGTTTCTGCTTCAGCACCGACCTGATCTCGCCGATCCAAATCGCGGACGACGGCCACATCGACAACGCGATTCGCCAAGCGGTCCGTCAAGGCGTGCCGCCGATCGTCGCCGTGCAGATGGCGACGTTGAACGCCGCCGAGTGCTTGGGCGTGCAGCTCGACCATGGCAGCGTCAGCCCCGGCAAGATCGCGAACCTGCTGCTCGTGGAGGACTTGGCCGCGTTTTCGGTTGACACGGTCGTCGCGCGCGGACGCGTGGTCGCCCGCCAGGGGCAGATGGTGCAGCCGCTTCCGAATCCGCGCTTCCCGGCCTGGGCCTACGGCACCGTGCGCCTGCCCCGACCGGTGCGCGCCGCCGACTTCGCGATCGCGATCGCGGGCCACCGGTCCCGCGTCGACGTCCGCGTCATCGTCGCCAGCGGCAGGTCATTGCTGACGGAGGAGGCCCGCGAGACCGTGGCGGTGGATTGCGGCGAAGTGCGCGCCGACCCGACCCGCGACATCCTCAAGATCGCGGCGATTGAACGCGTGCGCGGCACCGGCGAGATCGGCGTCGGCCTGATCCGCGGTTTCGGCCTGCGCAGCGGTGCGATCGCGACGACCTACAATTCACAGCAGCAGAACCTGATCGTGCTCGGCGCCGACGACGGCGACATGGCGGTCGCGGCCAACGCTTTGGCCAGCGCCGGCGGCGGATTCGTCGTCGCCGACGGCGGCAAGGTGCGGGCGCTCCTGCCGTTGCCGCTGTTCGGCCTGGAATCCCACCAGGACGGCGCGGCGGTGCTTGGTCAACTGCGGACGCTGGACGAGCAACTCGCGCACCGAGGCTGTTGCCTGCCGGCGGCCTTCCATACCCTGGGTTTCATGGGACTGCCGGTCGACATCGGTCGATTAAAGATCTGCCCTCGCGGGCTGGTGGACGTCTGGAAAGAAACCGTCGTCGATCTCGTGCTGTGACGACGGCGCGTACGTCGAAACGACTCGCTGGAGGCGATGCCGTGGACAAATTGATCATCACCGTGACCGTCGATTCGAGCATGTCGTACCCGCGCAATCCATACTGCCCGCCGCCGGTGGAGGTCGAGCGCGTCGTCGACGAGTACGTGCAGTGCGTCGAAGCCGGCGCCAGAATCGTCCACATGCACGGCGTGCACAAGCTCGAGGACGAGATCCAACCCGACGGCCGCAAGCTGTCGCGCGTCGACGTCGCCGGCTGGAAGAAGATGAAGGATCAAATCCAGAAGCGGTGCGATCCGGTGATTCAGTTCGGGATCGCGAGCGCGCGGTTCGAGGAGAAGCGCGAGCTGATGAAGCTGGGGCCTGACATGATGTCCATCTGCTTCAACGCGCACGATGAGCACTTCCAGCCCGATCCCGACTATCCGGCCAACGAGATCTACGCGTCGCATCCCCGGGCCGAGCTCATCGAGTTCTGCGAGGCGGCGAACGCCCACAAGGTCAAGGTTGAAGTCGAATCCTTCCACACCGGCGCGTACTACAACATGCGCTACGTAGTAAAGCGCGGGCTCCTCGCCGATCCGATCTGGACGACGCTGTTCCTGGGTTGGCCGGGCGGGACGTGGACGCCGCCGACGCCGCACGGGCTCAATTTCATGGTGGACAACCTGCCCTTTCCCTTGAATTGGAATGTCAGCGTCATGGATCCGCCGACACAATGGAAGGTGCTTGCGCAGGCGATCAGTATGGGCGGGCACGTCCGCGTTGGCTGGGAGGACAATCCGTACGTCGCCGAAGGCGTCTACGCCAAGCATTGTCACGAGCTCGTGGATAAGGTCGTACGCATCGCCAAGGAACTGGGGCGCGCGATCGCCACGCCCGACGAGGCGCGTGCGATCATCTTTGGGAAGCGCGGCTAGGCGGGCGGCGGCGATGCCGGAACTCGCGGACGGCGCGGGCATCGATCGTTTTCGAGCGAGCGACGGGCGCGTCCTGGCGATCCTGGTACGCGCCGACACAGGGACGGAGCCGCCGCCGTGTGGTCAGCTGACGCCGGATGCCTGGCCCATACAGCTGTTCTTGCTCGCCGGCGATCCGGGCCACGCTGTGGCGCCGCACTTTCATCCTTTCGTCGGCCAGCCGTCGTCCGCGGCGAGGCACCAGATCTTCTATTGCCGGCGGGGACGGATGCGCGTCGGCATCTTCGAGCTGCAAGGGACGCATGTCGTCGACGTGACGATCGGCGCCGGCGACCTCCTGCTGCTCGCGGAGGGCCACGGCGTCCGCTATCTGGAGACCGGCACAAGCGTGGTCGAGATCAAGCAAGGTCCGTTCCCGGGCAGCGATGCGGTCGATCGTGCCGCGATCGATCCGCGCCGGTGAAAGGATCACACGGATCGTTCGCCCAATCCACCGCCCACGGCGCCGCGCTCCGGCGCCTCGATCGGCGTGTCCGTAATCTGGAACAGCTCGACGAGATAGCCGTCCGGATCGAATACCCACATTTGGTGCGCGCCATCGCCGCTGCCGATCGGACCGCCGGCGACGGTCACCGCCGCCGCGCGCAGACGCGCCGCCAGGCACGCGAGGTCGTCGACCTCGAACGCCACGTGCGCCGCCAGTCCGGTGCGTTTGCCGGCGCCGGGATCGGGCATGCCCGGCGGCGCCGTCGTGTCGCCCGCAAGAATGGCGTGGAATTCGCACGTGCCGCCGCGAAACCGCGCACCGCGGAACGTGAATATCCGCGGTCGCTCGACTTCTTCCATGCTGAGCAATTCCCGGTAGAACCGCCGCGTCGCCGCGAGGTCCCGCACGACCAACCCGCAGTGTCCGATGCCGCGAATCATGTCTGCAACGCCTATTCGCCGGCCGTGCTGCCGCCGCCGATGCGCGAGCCTGCCCCTACCGGCGACATTGGATATCATATGCGCTCGGGGTCGTTCCCCCTATCGGGTGGCGCGACGAGACGACGGCGGCCCGTCCGGAAGGAGGCACCATGTCCCTGAAGGAAACGCCGATCATCATTCCGCAGTCCATGCGCGCCTGGGTGTTGTTCGGGCCCGACGACGTGCGCTTGGTATCGAAGCCCGTGCCGCGACCTGGACCCGCGGAGGTGCTCGTGCGGATCGGGGCGGCGGCGATCTGCGGCACGGATCTCGAGGTGCTGCGCCATGGACGCCCGGGTTCGATAGACGGTGAACTTCCGTTTGGACGAGGCCACGTCATCGGCCATGAGTACGCGGGGACCATCGCCGCCGTCGGGCCGGATGTCGATGAGGTGCAAGTCGGCGCCCGTGTCGCCGTCGAAATCCACGCCGGCTGTGGGCGTTGCCAGCGATGCCGCGAAGGCATGTACACTTCCTGTCTGAACTATGGCAGTCGGCGAAAAGGACATTGCGCCAACGGCTTCACGACCGACGGAGGGTTCGCCGAATACGCAGTCAACCACATCAATACGGTCTATCCGATCCCGGACGCCATGCCCTTCGAAGAGGCGACCCTCGCCGTGACGGCGGGAACGGCCCTGTACGGCTTGGACGTCCTGGGTGGGCTGGTCGCGGGCGCGACGCTCCTCGTCATCGGCCCGGGACCGATCGGACTGATGGCCGTGGCTTGCGGTCACGCGCTTGGGGCGGAGGTCATCCTTGCGGGCACGCGGCCGCGCCGCCTCGAACTGGGGCGCGCGCTTGGCGCCAGACACGCGGTCGCCGTGCGCGAGCAATCGCTTCCGGCGGAAGTGGAGCGCATCACGGATGGCGCCGGCGTCGATCTCGTCATGGAGTGCTCCGGCGCGCCGACCGCGCTCCATGAGGCAGTGCACGCGGTAAAGCGAGGCGGCCGGGTCTGTCTGGCAGCGTTCCCTCACGAGGCTGTCCTGTTTGACGCTGCCCACGTCGCGCGCAACAACATCTACCTCTATGGTATCCGCGGTGAGGGCAATCGCGCCGTCGGCCGCGCTGTCGCGCTGATGGCGCAAGGAAAGATCTCCGGCGCGCCGTTGATCACGCATCGATTGTCGCTGGATGCGCTGCCGGTCGCCCTGGAGACGGCCGAGAAACGGATCGGCGACGCCGTCAAGGTCGTCGTCGTGCCGTAAGCCTCGCCGCGCGAGGGTTCTCCTGCGCGCCGTCGAATCCACGTGGCGGCACGGACGATCAACCCTCGCCGGGGATGTCGCCGAGGATGCGGAGGTTTCCATGGCACGAAAGTTCATTGTCCGGCACAAGGTTCACGACAAGCACAACAAGGTTGAGACGTTCATCCCCGTCGGCATCGTCGAGGGCGATCATCCTGGGCCGACGCTCGCGGTCATCAGCGGCGTCCACGCCACCGAATACGCGGCGCACGACGGCGCGGCGAGGTTCTGGTTCGGCCTGAACGAGAAAGAAGTCCGCGGCCGCATCTTCGTCGTGTTGTGCGCGGACGTCGTGGCGCAGGCGGCGCACACGATGTACACGAACCCCGTCGATGGCAAGAACCTCAACCGCGTCTGGCCCGGCAAGAAGGACGGCACGCTGACCGAGGTCATCGCGCACACGATCACGCAAGAGGTCGTGCGGCATGCCGGCGCGGTCGTCGACTGCCATGGCGGCGAGTATGACGAGGACATCGACCTTTTCACGATCACGCACAGCGCCGGCAACGCCGCTGTCGACAAGAAGGCGCGGGACCTCGCGGTCGCGTGCGGCCTGCCGTTCGCCGAAGTCATCGACATCCGCGGCGGTCCGATCGGCGCCGGCACCGGCGCCGGCGAGGCGATTCGCGCCGGCATTCCGGCGATCACGCTCGAGTGCGGCGGCCGCGGCCTGAAGATCAAGCGCCACGTCAACGGCACGACGAGCGCGATCGTGAACGCGGCGCGTCACCTCGGCGTGCTGCCGGGCGAGGTCCAGCCGTGGGCGGGAGCGCCCGTCGTCATCGATCACGGCGTCATGCTGCGCACGAAGGAAGCGGGCATCTACGCGCCGGTCACGACCGCGGGCGCGTGGATCGAAGCTAGCGCGCTGTTCTCGCGCGTCTACGACTTCGACGGCGCGCTGCTCGAGGAGATCCGAGCGCCGGAAGCGGGTGTCGTGCTCGACGTCATCGTCGGACGCACGATCAAGGCGAACGCGTTCTGCGGCAAGATCGGCGTCCTCTAGAAGGCGGCGCAGCGGCGGCCGCGATCAATAGAAAACGAAAGAGGAGGGCCCGCGGGCCCTCCTCTTTCGTTCGAGATCGAGCGAAACGCGTCCGCTATCGCTTCGCGCCGGCGGCGAGCAGCTCCACGGTAGTGCCGAGGTAGGCCATCTCCAGCCCGCTGTTCGTCTTCTTCACCTGATAGAAGCCGACCGGCGAGTCGACGCGCTCGCCCTCGGGCGTGAACCGGATGCGCCCCGTGACCCCGTTGAAGTCGAAGCCGTCCCGCACCGCCGCCAGCACCTTCGCGCGGTCGGCGCCGCCGGCCCGCCGCACGGCCTCGGCGACGACGGCGATGCCGTCATGCCCCTCCGGGCTGTAGGCGCTGTCTTCCGGCCAACGCGCCGCGTACGCTTTGCGAAACTCTTGCGCCGACGGCAAGTGCCGGAAGTCGCCTCCGGTGTGCGTGTGATAAGCTTCCGCGCCGGGCGCGCCGCCGCCCAGGAAGAACGCGGTCTTCATCGCGTCGGTGCCGAGGAACGGCGCTTTGACGCCGGCCGCACGCAGCTCGCCTGCGAGCTGCGTGCCCTCGATCGGATGCACCGCGAAGAAATACGCGGCCGCGTTCGTCGCCGCCGCGTCCCGGACGAGATCGGCGAACTCCATCGTTTCGTTTCCGTACTTGAAATGCCCCGTGACCTTGCCGCCGAGCTTCTCGAACTCGCGCGCCAGCAGCCCCGTGAGGAAGTTACCCCAGACGTCGTCGGCGTTGATCAGCGTCATCGTGCGGGCGCCGAGCAGGTGGTACGCCGCCTGAGCCAGCGCGCCACCCTGCGCGTCCTCGTTCGCGAGCAGGCGGTGGAAGGTCGCATATCCGCTCTGGCACAGCTTCGGCAGAGACGCCGACGGGCTCACCTGAAGCAGGCCGGCTTCGTGGAAGATCGGCGCGCTCGTCAGCGCCTCGTCGCTGCTCATCGGGCCGACGGCGGTGACGAACGACGGATCGGCGACGATCCGGCGCGCGTTCGCCTCTGTTTGCTGGACGTCGCCGTGCGCGTCGAAGACCTCCCAGTCGAGCGCGACGGGCAGCGAGCGGTCGGCGCGAACCTTCTCGATCGCGAGCGTGGCGCCGCGGTAGATCGGGTTCTCGACGGCGGGGCGCTGCATCCGCGAGGAGATGAGAAAGGCGATGCGGGCGTTGGACACGGGCCCCTCCTGAAATGCGGGTTTCGAAACGGTCGGGCCGACATCGCGGCCGGAGCTGGTCACCTTCGATAGAACGCTCGAATGGTGTCGCAGACGATCTCGATCTCCGACGCGGCGACCTCGGGGATCGTCGGCAAGCAGATCAATTCGTCGGCGACGAGCTCCGTTTGCGGAAAGCTGCCGCGGCCGAGGCCGAGGTGCCTGTACGCGGTCTGGAAGTGCAACGGCGGCACGTAATGCGTGCCGGCGCTGATCCGATGCGCGACGAGGTGGCGAAGCAACTCGTCGCGTCGCTGCGCGCGTAATACGAATACGCGATGGACGGGCTCACCGCCGGGCGTGTCGACGGGCAGCATCAGATGCTCCGGCTCGAGGTCGGCGAGCCGCGCGCGGTAGACAGCGGCATTCTCGCGGCGGCGCGTCAACCAGGCCGGCAGGTGCCGCAGCTTGACGCGCAGGATCGCGGCTTGGATCTCGTCGAGCAGGCCGTTGTGCCCCTCGATCTCGTAGTCGAACTTCGCGCCCGGCGTCTGATGGTGGATCGCGCGCAGGGTCTCCGGCAGGAACCCATGGCGGCTGAGCATGCGGGCGCGCTTGGCAAGGCCCTCGTCGTTCGTCGTGATCATGCCGCCCTGACCGTAGGCGCCGAGGGTCTTGAACGGGCTGAAGCTGAACGACCCGAGCGCGCCCCAACTGCCCACGCCCTTGCCGCCGTAGCGGGCGCCGACGGCGAGGCAGCCGTCCTCGACGATCGGGATGCCGTGCCGGGTCGCGATCGCCCCGATGCGGTCGAGGTCGGCGGGGTTGCCGTACATGTGCACGGCGACGATCGCGCGCGTGCGCGGTGTGATCTTCGCCTCGAGACCATCGGGGTCGAGGTTGTACGTGCGTGGATCGATGTCCGTCCAGACGACGCGCGCGCCCGCGTGCGTGATCGCCGACGACGCCGATACGTCGACGTTCGGCACGGAGATGACCTCGTCGCCGTCCTGGATCTGCAGCGCTTCGAGCGCGAACTGGATCGCTTCCGATCCCGAGCCGACAGCGATGCCGTGGCGTGCGCCGGCGAACGCGGCGTATTCGGCCTCGAACGCGTCGACTTCGCGATCGGCGGTGAAGACCGCCCGGCCGACGACGCGCGCGATCGCCTCATCGACCTCATCCTTGATCGACGCGTACTGCTGCTGCAGCCGCGCCATCGGGATTGGCGCCCGATCGACTCCGCTCGCCGCGGCGGCGCACTCCATGTTCACCGCCGGGGCGCGGCCGCGAGCAAGTCGTTGACGAAGCCGAGGAAAGTTCGTTCCTTGTTCTCGACCTTGTAGATGCCGATCTCGCGCACGAGCGCGTCGCCGTGCGCGTCGAACGTCACCGGTCCGGTGATGCCCGAGTAATCGCGCGTGGCGGCGATCGCGCGCAGCGTGGCCTCCCGCGCCAGGTTGGGGCTCGCGCGGCGCAGCGCGTCGAGGATGACGCCGGCGGCGTCGTACGCTTCGGCGGCGTACAGCGTCGGCGCCTCGCGGAACTTGTCCTGGTATCGATCGGCCATCGCCGCAATCGCCGGCTTCACGCCGGCATCGCCGATGACGTTCGTGTAGTACGGCCCTTCCACGGAAAAGTCGAATGTGGCCAAATGGGGAAACGGCTTCAGCACGTTCGGCCCGAAGAACGGCACCATCACGCCTGCGTTTCGCATCGCCACGGCGAGCCGATTCGCGACGGTTTCGTGCTCGGCGAGGAAGAAGAGGTCCGGCTTCGTTGCGGCAAACTCCGCTGCGAGATCCGAATAGTCGCCGTTCGCGCGTGCGGCAACACGCAGGCGACCCGTACCTTGCTCATTGGCTTCGTCCCCCTCGGCGCCACGCCGGCGCGGTGCGCGCGCGCCGAACCTGGGGGGGGTCGATCGCGTCGCGACGTTCATCCTTTGGGTCCCGCACGGAGTGGGCTCCACGGAAAGTATTCCGCCCGAAAAGCACGGAATCCTATCGTTCGCAACGAAATCTCGCCTGATGAAATGCCGCCTCTGGGGCCCCCATATCAGCGGGGTTCGGGTCGTCTCCCCTTGTGAGCGAGGATGGTGCAGGGATCGATCTATTCGCACTCGTCCAGCGCTACTGCGATCCGTTCGCGCCGACCGGCCATGAGCACCCGATCAAGGAGCGCCTTCGGGAAGACTGGGCGGATGCCAGCGTCCGCGTGACGCCGATCGGCAACGTGCTCGCGAGCGTCCCGGCTAAGGGACCGCGACTGCTCATCGAAACGCACTCCGACGAGATCGGCTTGCTCGTGAAGTCGATCACGGCCAGCGGGTTCTTGAAGGTTACGCTCGGCACGAACGGATCCGAGCTGCTGAACCGCCCGACCGAGTGGCTGCGGATGCAGCCACTCGGTCAAGGTGAAGACGTCGGATGGCTGGACGGACGGCGTCATCGGCATCGCGACGGCGCACGTGCCCACCGCCGAGCAGGCCGCGAAGACGGCGCTCGATTGGTCGGATCTGTTCGTCGACATCGGCGCCAGCGGCCGCGCCGATGCGGCGGCGCAGGGAATCGAGATCGGCTCGCCGATCGTGTTCGCCTCCCAAGCACGCCGCATGGGGAACACGGTCTCCGGCAAGGCGCTGGACGCGCGCGCCGGCCTGGCGATCATGACCTCGTTCCTCCGCCGGCTCGACCGCGCGAAGTTGAAGTACGACGTCACGCTCGCGGCCGCGGTCATGGAGGAGATGAGGTGGGTCGGGGCCGGGTCGCTCGGCAAGGATCCCTGCGACCGCGCGATCGGCGTCGAGGTCGGCCTCGCCGGCGACATTCAGACCGTGGATCCGCAGCAGATGCCGACGCGGCTGGGCGCGGGGCCGGTCATTGTCATCAAGGATCGCGTCCTGCACATGGATGAGATTTGACCGTGACTTGTAACGTGTCACGATCGATCGAGCAGCGACGAAGGCGGATACAGGGAAGCGGCGGACGCAATCGAGAGAAAGGGGTGGTGCCTGGGGACGGAGTCGAACCGCCGACACGGGGATTTTCAGTCCCCTGCTCTACCTCCTGAGCTACCCAGGCACGGAATCGAGAGTGAAGAACCGAGAGGGTGAAACTGGCGGGAGCGACGGGATTTGAACCCGCGGTCTCCTGCGTGACAGGCAGGTGTGTTGAACCAGGCTACACCACGCCCCCGAGAGCGGCACCACTCCCGCCGACCGCTAGTTTGGCATCGGCGTTTCGGAGTGTCAAGAAAACCAGCGTGCGGTACGATCAGTCGCGAGATGAACCACCGCCCCGAGCCCCGCCTCACGTTCGTAACCGAAGATTCGATGGCTCTGCTGCTGGATCTATACGAGCTGACGATGGCCCAGAGCTACTTCCGCGAGGGCCGCAACGAGCGAGCCACCTTCGAATTGTTCGTGCGCTCGTTGCCGCCGCGCCGCGGGTTTCTCGTCAGCGCCGGGCTGGACACGGTGTTGGCGTACTTGGAGGGCATGCGCTTCACGGATGAGGCGATCACCTACTTGCGATCGCTGCGGCTCTTCGATGAGGCGTTTCTCGGCTACCTGCGCGGGTTCCGGTTCGCCGGCGACGTCCGCGCGATTCCCGAGGGCGAGGTCTTCTTTCCGCAAGAGCCGCTCGTCGAAGTCACGGGGACGCGCATCGAAGCGCAGATCGTCGAGACATTCCTGTTGAATCAAATCAACCTGCAATCGATGATCGCGACGAAGGCCGCGCGCGTCGTGATCGCCGCCGCCGGTCGCCCCGTGGTCGATTTCTCGGCGCGCCGCGACCATGGCACGGACGCGGCGATGAAGGTCGCGCGGTCCAGCTTCCTGGTCGGGTGCGCCGGCACATCGAACGTTCTCGCCGGGATGGTGTACGGCATGCCTGTTTATGGAACGATGGCGCATTCCTACGTGATGTCATTCGACGACGAGCTCGAGGGGTTTCGCGCTTATGCGCGGCACTTCCCGCAGAACTGCACGCTGCTGATCGATACGTACGACACGCGGCAGGGGGCGCGTCACGCCGCCATCGTCGCGCGCGAGCTGCGCGATCGCGGCCAGGCGCTCGCCGGCGTTCGCCTCGACAGCGGTGACCTGATCGAGCAAAGTTTCGCCGTGCGGCGAATCCTCGACGACGCCGGTGCGACCACCGTGCAGATCTTCGCGAGCGGTGACCTCAACGAAGATCGCATCGCCGCCATCGTGGGGGCCGGCGCCCCGATCGACGCGTTCGGCGTCGGCACCGAGATGGGTGTTTCGATCGACGCGCCCGCGTTCGGGGGCGTCTATAAGCTGGTCGAGGATGCCGCCGGATATCGGATCAAGACGAGTACCAGCAAGGTGACGCTGCCCGGGCGCAAGCACGTGTGGCGGATGCAGCGCGACGGCATCCTTCGCGACACGATCGCGCTGGCCGGCGAACCGCCGATCGCCGGCGCCCGTCAGCTGCTCGAGCCTGTCATGACCGGCGGCCGTCGCACGCTCGCCGAGACGCTCGCCCATGCTCGAGATCGATGCCGCAACGCGATTGCGACGCTGCCGTCGTCGCTGCGCGAGTTGCAGGGTGGGCGCGCCGACGTTCGCCGCAGCGCGACGCTGGAGGCGCTCGTCGCCGAATTGTCGGCGGCGGTCGCGCCCTCCTGACGGTTCGAAGACCGCGAGGAGATGTGCTGACGTGAGCGAGAAGCCGGTGCACGACGCTGAGATCGCCGACCTGTCGAAGGGCCTCATCGGATGGAAGTTCGAACCAGGGCGGGGACTATCCAAGGAGTTCAAGCACAAGAACTTCCGGGACGCGATGGCGTTCGCGAATCGCGTGGCCGAGATCGCGGAGGCGGCGAACCACCATCCGGACATCGAGATCCACGGCTGGAATCGTGTCAGGTTGCGCTGGATGACGCACGGGGCAGGGAGCGTGACCGCCCTGGACGTCGAGATGGCGCGACGCAGCGACACGCTGGTCGGCGGGTAGACAGAAGGCGATCGGCGCGCGCCGCTCGCCAGCGCGCCCCATCGCGCGGCCGTTCGCGCTACGGCCCGAAGACGAACCGGACGACGTCGCCGTTCTGCGGATAGAACGTGGCCGGCTCGGTCACCACAGCCCCGTTGACAAGGATACGAGGCGTGCCGGCGCGGCCATCAGGGCACCGATCTCCGCGTTTGTGAACCTTCCCGACCGGCAGGCCCAACGCATCGGCGGTGACCCGGAATTTGGCGCTGTCGAAGAAGCTGGACAACGTCATCTTTCGACCTTCCGGTCCCGATTCGGGGTGGATGTGGATGACGTCGTCCCCATGACTGTGGATGGCGCCCGGGCCGGCCGGCAGCTTCGGATACCGCGTGCCGCACACTTCGATCGCGAATTCGGCGTGCCAGTGGTCGCCGACGACCGGCGCGTTGGCCGGCCGGCTTCCCAACGTTTGCGAAGATGAAAGCCAAGCCGACCGCGGCGATCGCGACGAGCGGGAACGGCCACACGCGATCGAACATCGTCCGGCGCCCTGAGGCGCCCTTGCGAGGACCCTTCGGCCGCTTCGTAGCCGGAGACTTCCGTTTATCCGCCATCGTCATCTCCCAAGAGGCGGCCGAACAACGACCCGAGCCGCGTCATCGCTTCGCCGTGCGTGAGGACGACGCCGCAACCCGCTGCGAGCGCCGCCGTCCGTCGATCGAGATCAGCATGACCACAGAAGCCGACGAGTTTCGCCGCCGGCCAGCGTTCCGCCGCGGATCGCACGACCGAAGCGGCGTCGCCGCGCGCGAGGTTGATGAGCACCGCGTCCGGGCGCTCGTCCGCCTTCGCCGTTCGCCAACCGGCGCGGGCCAGTTGATCGCGGAGGCGCGTCGCCGACAGCACGTCGGGGTCGAGGATTCGACAGACGAAGGGCACGAGGCCTAGACGGGATAACCCATGCTCTGCAAGACGAGGCGGCCGTCATCGGTGAGCTTCGCGGGCGTCCACGGCGGCGTGAAGACGATCTGGACGTCCACGTCCTCCACGTCCGGGAGCTCGCGAAGCTTCGTCTTGATCTCTTCGGCGAGCATCGGGCCGACCGGGCAACCGAGCGCCGTGAGCGTCATCTTCACGTCGATGCGGCCGTTCGTCCGCTGGTAGTCGTAGATCAACCCGAGGTCGTAGATGTTGACGGGGATCTCCGGGTCATTGCAGGTCTTGAGGATCTCGATGACGTCCTGTGGAATCTCCACGCCGCACCTCCCAGCTCGTGCTCTTCTCGATGATACAAGAGGAATCGGCCGCGCAGCGGCGTCGCGGCCAGCCGGCGCGGCGGATGCGGTATCCTGGAGACCTACTCCGCCCGTTCTCTCGGGAGCGACGCCGCCAGGAGGATCCTCCGTGCCCAATACGATAACGCGCCCGGATAACGTGCACTTCCGCTGCCCCGAGTGCGACCGCCGCGTCCACTTTCGAATCGGCATCCGGGAAGGCGTTCCGTCGACCCAGACTGGTGCGATGGACTACTTCCCGCGCTGCCCGCATTGCAGCGCCGCGGTCCGGATCACCGTATTCGATCAGCCTCTGCTGAAGGTTCGACTGGGCCGCCTCGGCGTATTGCTTGGCGCCGGACTCTTCACCTTACTTACCTTGTTTGCGCGTCGCCAACGTTGATGCGCCGCTTCTCCGCCCCTGGGGAGGTCGTGGTCGGGTACGACGAAATCGCGTTTCCCAAAGCAGCGGTCGAAGCGGCGCGAACGTCTTGGCGCCGCGTCGCGCCGGCCCGAACGATGCCATTCTTGCGGCCTGACGCCCAGGCGCCGGCCGCGTTGCTCCTCAGCTTCGGACGATTCGGTGACGTCGACGCCGCGATCGCGCGCTTCGACGAGATCGCCGGCGAGCTTTGGCGCGATGCCCGGCGGCAGCTCGCGGCGCTCCTCGCGGCGTCGACGAAACCCGCGCCCGAGCTCCAATTCCGCTTCGACATCGGCGACCGGATCGTGCGCGGGCGCTTCCATCCGACGCCCGACGAGGCGGAG
>Ga0194132_10005008_pt1 | contig 22014 bp, 21 predicted proteins | sample TA2KigOf80mmetaG_FD_148612 | JGI IMG/M metagenome (GOLD analysis project Ga0194132, IMG submission 148612) | Freshwater microbial communities from Lake Tanganyika, Tanzania - TA2015054 Kigoma Offshore 80m | ecosystem: Environmental > Aquatic > Freshwater > Lake | place: Tanzania: Lake... | reverse complement strand
TCGCGGAGAACGTTTCCTGCGCTGTCCGCCAGAAGATGCTTTTTGCATCCCCAGCGTAAATACTCAGCTTGTGAAAAAGTACAAGGCACATTTTGCCTAGTGAATAAGAATTTCCGAAAGGCATTAGGGCTAGCCCGGATATTTCATGCTGAGCTTGAATCCGCGACAGTACGCCGCGTGAGGGCACGCGGCCTACCATCGCGACTGCCTCCCTGTTTGTAGGCCCGGTGTCCTCACCGGGCGTCCCGTGCATGAAATATTCGGACTAGGGTCATCCTCTTCCCCCGGGCAGCGAACCCGGCCAGAAGAGTTGCCTCATCACGTAGGCCACAATATCCAAGTAATCGTTCCAATGACCCTGAAATCGAACCGGAAGAAAGATCCAAGCCACCGCCGCGGCGGCAATATAAGGACCATAGGGAATCCGGCTCGACCAGTCCCTTCGGCCGCACACGATCGCCGTCACCCCCACCAGAGATCCGAAGAGAGCACTAAACATCAGCGAGAACAAGGTGGCTTGCCACCCGAGAAAGGCCCCGATCGCGCCCATGAACTTCACATCCCCCAAACCCATCGCCTCCCGGGGCAGCACCAATTGAGTGGTCTCCGCTTCCATGTGAGGCACGGATTCAGGCAGGAGCTCTTCCTCGCCAATGCGCAATCGTTCGGGCGAGAGCCTCACTTCCACATCGCGGTAACACCGGTCCGGCAGATCCAACTTCGCCGCCCGCAGCACAACCGTGTCCGACTTCCGGTAGAAAATGTCCTCGAAAGGCACCCGCTGATCCGGGAGCACAAGCTCGGTCTCGGTGAAGACAAGTTTGGAAGCAGCGGGCAAGGTGATGCGCTGCCGTCCAAACAACAGTTTGCCCAGCCGCAACATCGCGTACACCACCCCCGCCCCAACCGCCGCGCCCAGGAACGATCGCTTCATCGCTTCCGCGGCCGTCTCGGCTTGGTGCATCGCAGGCACCCAAAAAGAAAAAAACAAGCCGGCAATGACACCCCCCAGCGTAATCTCGTCCGGGATGATGTAATGCTCCAAATCGATGAACGTCGCGACGATGAACGCCGCGATCAACAACGCCATCACGACCGGCAGCCCGATGGAAACCGAACCAAACCGTATCCAGCACACGGCAAACATCATCGCCGTCAACAACTCGACCAGAAAGTAACGCGCGGCGATCGGCTCCTGGCAACTGCGACAGCGGCCCCGCAAAAACAGCCAGGTCACCAGCGGGACATTGAGCGCCCACGGAATGCTGTATCCGCAATGAGGACAACGCGACCGCGGCCGCACCACGCTCTCGCCGCGCGGCATCCGGTGGATGCACACGTTGAGGAAACTCCCCACCATGCTGCCGAAGATGAAAAACACCCCGGTCACGAAATGAAAAGGCAGCGGATAATACGGAGTCATGGAGCCAAGGCCTTCCCCGCAGGCAAAACCGCCCGGCGCAACGCTTCACCCATCACGTCCACAGGAGCGGTGCGCCCAGTCCACAGTTCCAAAGCCCTCGCTCCCTGATAAAGCAGCATGCCCAGGCCGTTCGACACCTCGCATCCCGCCAACTTCGCTTCCCGCAAAAGCCGGGTTTCCGGAGGACGATACATCATGTCGTACACCCGGACCGCGCGCCTCAATTCAAAACACCCGCCATCGAACGGCAATCCATCCGCCTCCTTCAATCCCAGGGATGTTCCATTGATCAGAAGGTCCACCGACCCGGAAGGATAATCGGTCCGCACCTCGGTTTCGGGATGCCTTTCGCGAATCTCCGCCGCGAGCGTTTCAGCCTTCTCCCGGGTGCGATTGATCAAATGGATCGAAGCCAACCGTTCCCGCGCCAGTCGCAACGCCGCCGCCCTCGCTGCCCCGCCCGCTCCCAGCAGAAGCACCGAAAGCCCCTCCAAACATCGCAGCGCGAAGGCCTCTCGAATGGCACGCTCAATGGCATCCGCGTCGGTGTTATGCCCCACCCGCCGCACGTCTCGAGTCGAACCAGGCTCCATCAACCCGAGCGGACGCCAAACGCCGTTCTCGTCCCGCCCTTCAAAAACCACCGTGTTGACCGCCCCCCATTCCCGTGCCGTTTCGTCAAGGACGTCCACCATGTCCATGGCCAGCAGCTTGTGAGGCACCGTGAGATTGATCCCCGCAAAACGCATGGCCGTGGCACCCTCCAGGGCTTGGCGAAGGTCCTCCGGCCGCACGTCGAAAGCCGCATAGCGCCAGGGCAGCCCCAAATGCCGCATCCCGGCATTCTGCATCGGAGGCGATGCGGAGTGGTGTATGGGATGACCGTACACCGCGCAGATTCGAGTCTTCGCGGTAAGGTCATCCTCCGTCCGTTCCAGAATAAGCCCTGCCATCGGCGCGGAATATACAGACCTCTTCCCCCCATAGGCAACCGATCACTCATTTCCCGTGGCGTCGTTGACCATGCTCGCACCGCGGATCCGAGCCTTCGCGGGTCCGGGAGAACCTTTTCCTTTCCGCCAGATCCTTCGAATCGAGGGTTGAGGACCGGTCAGATCACATAGTCGAAGGGATTCTCGTGCTGGCCTTGCAACTGACGCACTCGATCGCAGAGGTCCGCCACCGTGAGCTTCCCCAAAATGGTCAGGATCGCGTCCCGCACTTCCTTCATGATCGAACGGATCCCGCAACGCGATTCATCCGGACACGAACAACGCTCGTAGAATTTTTCACTGACGCAACTCACGGGAGCCAGTGGACCGTCGATCAAACGGATGACTTCAACGAGGGAGATTTTCTCGGGAGGCCTCGCCAGGTGATATCCCCCGCGCGCTCCGCGCCGACTTTCCACCACTCCCGCTTCCTTGAGATCGTTCAGGATCTGTTCGAGAAAACGCTTGGGAATGTTCTGCTGCCGCGCAATCTGACCCACCTGGATCACTCCTCTTCCGTGGTTCACCCCCAGGACCACCAACGACCTCAACACATATTCACCACGCACCGTCAATTTCACAGGGATAGTTTTTGATTTATGACTCAATTGATCAAGATTAATCGCTAAAGGTGTAACATGCTAAACTTCATCTAATTAAATCTTGATTGACTTAGTGAGAAATAAATTTACTGTTGAGCACAGATTGCCGTTCCAACATCGCATTCAATCCGTCTTGTCCTCGGTTCTTGGAATTCGAGGTTATGGATGGCTTTTAGGGTTCGTTTTTCCGGTTTGGGCCGGGCTCACCACGATCGCTCAGCCGGAGGTCATCCTTCTCAATGTTTCGTTCGATCCCACGCGCGAGATGTATCGCGAAATCAACGCGGAGTTTGCCAAGGTTTGGAAGACTCAGCACGGCCAGGATATCGTCATTCGCCAATCGCACGGGGGCTCCGGCAAACAAACCCGCAGTGTCATGGACGGCCTTCCCGCCGACGTCGTGACGCTTGCGCTCGGACACGATATCGACGTCCTCGCCATTCACGGAAAACGACTCGCCACCAACTGGCAATCCCGCCTTCCTCATCGCAGCAGTCCGTTCACTTCCACCATCGTGTTTCTCGTGCGACCCGGAAACCCGAAGTCCATCAAGGATTGGGACGACTTGGTGCGGCCGGACGTCGCCGTGATCACTCCCAACCCCAAAACCTCCGGAGGGGCCCGCTGGAATTACCTCGCCGCCTACGGTTACGCGCTCGAAAAGCACGGACGCAATGAGGGCAAGGCCAGGGAGTTCATCTCCAGGCTCTATCGCAACGTTCCGGTGCTGGACGCCGGTGCGCGAGGAGCCACCACCACGTTCCTCAAACGCGGACTAGGCGACGTGCTGATCACCTGGGAAAGTGAAGCCATGCTCGCCTTGAAGGAATCCGGCACCGAGTCCTGCGCGATCGTGATTCCCTCCATGAGCATTCTCGCCGAACCTCCGGTTTCGGTGGTGGACAAAGTGGTGAAACGCCGTGGCACGGAAATGGCGGCTCGAGCCTACCTCGAGTTCCTCTATTCCGAAACCGCCCAGGAAATCGGTGCTCAACATCATTTCCGGCCCACCTCCGAAACCGTGCGGCAGCGATACGCGGATCGATTTCCCCAGCTTCGGCTTTTCCCGTTGGAGGAGTATTTCGGCCATTGGATGGAAGCGAGTGCCAAACACTTCGGCGAGGACGGAGTTTTCGATCGCATGTATTTTTTGGGACGCTAATCCTCGCATGAAGGCCAAGGAAAAACGCTTCAACGCACTGCCGGGGTTCGGTCTTTCGCTCGGGATTACCCTTTCGATGCTGACGCTGGTGGTGATGATTCCCATTGGCGGGCTTCTCTTGCGCGCTTTGGATTTGTCCTGGAGCGAATTCTGGCGACTCGCCACCACGGATCGCGCGCTGGCGGCTTACCGGCTGACCTTCGGAGCCTCCCTCGTGGCGGCCGCCATCAACGCCACTTTCGGTGCCCTGCTGGCCTGGGTGCTGGTCCGCTACCAGTTTCCCGGACGTCGCTTCATTGACGCGCTGGTGGATTTCCCTTTTGCCCTGCCCACGGCGGTGGCGGGACTGACGATGGCAGACCTTTTTTCGCAAACCGGCTGGCTTGGAAAATTCCTGGTGCCGGCGGGAATCCAGGGAGCTTACACCCCTCTCGGCGTGGTGCTCGTGCTCACTTTCGTCGGGATGCCATTCGTCGTGCGTACCCTCCAGCCGGTCCTGGAAAACCTCGAGACCGAAGTCGAGGAATCGGCGGCCACTTTGGGGGCGGGGCGCCTGCGGACCTTGGTCCAGGTCGTGGCTCCGTCGCTGTTCCCGCCGCTGCTCACCGGGTTCGCTCTGTCTTTCGCCCGCGCCGTCGGCGAGTACGGGTCCGTCGTGTTTATTTCCGGCAACATGCCTTATCGAACTGAGATCGCTCCCGCCCTGATCGTCATGCGGCTGGAAGAATATAATTATCACGGCGCCGTCGCCCTGGCCCTGGTGTTGATGATCATCTCCTTCCTGCTGCTCTGGGTCATCAACGCGCTCGAGAACTGGGCGGGACGATTCCAAAACTGAGCCCATGTCCTCCGCCCCCACTCGATCCGCTCGTGCCGGTCACTCCCCCTCCCGCCGGAGCATGGAGGAGCCTGTGTGGGTGCGCTGGATCTTGATCGGCGTGGCGCTCGCGTTCTCCCTCGTCTTCCTCCTCCTCCCTTTGATCAACGTGTTCGCTCAAGCACTGTCCAAAGGCTGGCAGTTTTACTGGGACTCTCTCGCTCATCCCGACTCCACCGCGTCCATCCGCCTCACCCTGATCACCGCGCTCATCGTCATTCCGGTGAACACCCTCTTCGGACTGAGCGCGGCATGGGCGATCGCCAAATTCGAGTTTCGCGGCAAATCGCTCCTCACCACCCTCATCGATCTCCCCTTCTCCATCTCCCCTGTGGTTTCGGGCCTGATGTTCATCCTGTTGTTCAGCCTGCAAGGATATTTCGGGGAATGGTTGGAGGAACGCGGCTGGGCGGTGATCTTCGCGGTTCCCGGCATCGTGTTCGCGACCGTCTTCGTTACGTTTCCCTTCGTGGCCCGGGAGCTGATTCCGATCATGCAAGCGGCCGGATCAGATCAGGAACAGGCCGCCCTCACCCTCGGCGCCAGTCCCTGGCAAACCTTCTGGCATATCACCCTTCCCTCGGTGAAGTGGGGCCTGATCTACGGAATCATTCTTTGCAATGCGCGTGCCATGGGCGAATTCGGCGCCGTGTCCGTGGTTTCCGGCAGCATCACCGGCTTGACCGATACCATGCCATTGCGGGTCGAAAAGCTCTACAACGAGTACAACGCCGCCGGCGCCTTCGCCGTCGCCAGCCTGCTCGCCCTCCTCGCCCTGGTCACCCTGGCCCTCAAGACCGCGCTGGAATGGAAAGCCGCCCGCGAGGAGCGTGTGAGCACCAGAGCCCCAGCCCCCACAGGCCTCTCATGAGCATCGAAATTCGGAACATTTCAAAAAGATTCGGCGGTGTCGTCGCCGTGGAAAACGTGAACTTTTCGGTGGGGCAAGGGGAACTCGTGGGCTTGCTCGGACCGAGCGGTGGCGGGAAAACCACCGTGTTGCGAATGATTGCCGGACTCGAACTTCCCACCGAGGGCGACATCCTCGTCAAGGGTCAGCGGATGAACGATGTTCCCGTGCAACAACGCAACATCGGCTTCGTCTTCCAAAGCTACGCGTTGTTCAAAAGCATGACCGTGGCCGACAACATTGCCTTCGGCCTCAAAGTCAAACGGTGGAAACGGCCGCAAATCGAGGCGCGGGTGGAGGAACTGATCGGTCAATTCAGCCTCAAAGGGCTCGAACGTCGTCTGCCCCACCAACTCTCCGGCGGTCAGCGCCAGCGCGTCGCCATCGCTCGCGCTCTCGCGCCTAAACCCTCCGTCCTTCTCCTTGATGAGCCTTTTGGAGCCGTGGACGCGAAGATTCGCCAGGAACTCCGCGAATGGCTGGTTACGCTGCATCACGAGTTCAATGTGACCACCCTCTTTGTCACGCATGACCAGGAAGAGGCGCTCGAAGTGTCGAATCGGATCGTGATTTTCTCCCGGGGACGTCTCGAGCAAGTGGGCACCCCTCGCGAGGTTTACGAACAACCCGCCAATGAGTTTGTGGCGCGATTCATCGGGGTCATGAACATCCTCGAACTCGAAGTCCAACAAGGACGTGCCCGCCTGAATGAACTGGAATTTCCGCCGCACGGACTCGGTGAGGGACAAAAAATGCGCGTCGGTTTCCGGCCCTACGCGGTGCAAATCTCGCGCGACCTCGCTCACTATCGGTACCCAGCCACCTTGCGGCGGACTTTTTTCCTCGGCATCCTCTTGCGGGTGGAACTCGAACTGCCCTCGGGCCTCATCGTGAGAGCCCGCTTGACCAAGGAAGAATACTCCATCCTCGGTTTGTCCGACGGCATGGAGGTCTCGTTCCAGATCAAACAATACCGCGTCCTGGCCTCCGACGGCGGTCATCTTTCCCCCGAAGTCTCCGCCGTGCATGAAGCCCCCATCTCCCTGGGCGAAAACATCTAGAGCCAACCGATCCAACTCCGCCGACCGGGATTCGACCGCGTTCAAAGGTTCAAGCCAACCGCCTCGCCGTCGCGAAGCGTCTTGGACTGCGGTAGCCCTCTGCCGCTTTGGGGATGCGCATGAGCCGATGAACTAACGGTAGGGAAACCCAGGCGTCTCCATGACACGTCCCGGCCCGGAGCCCGGCTCGACTTTCTCGGACGCTAGCATGAAGCGGATGGAAAATCGACCGCCAAAATCCTTCAAGCTCTCCCGAACACCATAAACAAAGCAGGCCGTCGCCCACGCGTCACTTTCAACGCAGGTCGGCGCGACGACCGTGCAGGAAGCCACGCCGCGCACAGGAATTCCCGTGCGCGGATCCAGGATGTGGCTGTAACGGCGCCCCTCATGCACGAAGAAGTTCTCGTAATCGCCCGAGGTCGAAAGCGCCGCATCCCGCAAACGCACCTCGACCCGTCGCCCGCCCTTCTCCGGGTCCTCGAGTTGCACGATCCAATGCCCTCCCCCAGGCGCCTCGCCCATCACCCGCAAATCTCCCCCAGCCTTGACCATGGCATGCCGAACACCCTTCGCGCGAAGCCGGTCGAGTGCCCGGTCCACAGCCCATCCCTTGGCAATGCCTCCCAAGTCGAAGGCCAGATCCGGACGACGCTTTCGCGCCACGCGCCTCTCTTCATCCAAAACCAAGTGGGTGTACCCCACTCTCGGCAGGACAGACGCGAGTTCATCCGTCCGGGGAAAACGGTGCTCCTTCCAAATGAACCCCCACAACTGCGTCAAGGGCTGGACGGTCACATCGAATGCGCCCTTGGTTTGCCTGGAAATGCTTGACGCCGTTCGCAGCACCTCGAAGAGGTCCGGGGACAATGGGAAATCCTCATCGGCGCTCGCTCGATTGAATCGATTGAGTTCGCTCTCCGGTCGATGATTGCTCATGAGCCAGTCGGTCTTCTCGAACTCGGCGAAGGCCTCCGTCATGGCCTCCTGAAGCTGTTGCGAGGGGAGTCCCCACGCGGTCATCGTGACAAAAGTACCGAGCAGCGGACGGCTTCTTCGAACAACTTCAGGGGATCGAGGCTCGGGGGGAATCCGGCAGCCCGCCGCCCATCCAGCCAAAGCGAGAACGAAGCACGAGCTCGTAAGAAGCCAAAACCCGCCGAACCCCCGCCGTGACTTGTCGGCACGAGATGGTCGCTCCGCTGAGATTGTAAATGTCTTCATGAAGCTTCAATTTGGCTTCCGCGTTCTTGCCCTGAAACTGGCCACGCCACTTGGCCCCGCGAATTTCGCTGCCGTGGCTTTCCCGGTACTCGAGCACTTCGATTTGACGCACCTCGCCCGACGGGGTCAGCGCCACCGCGTAGTCGATCAATTCGTGCTTGCCCAGAACCTGATCGAGCACCACCACCCCCAGCACGTTGGTGCCGCGAAAAGCGCGGGCCACGCGGTTGCCCATGTTCACCACACGAACACCCGCCTTCTGGCCGACCATCGAGCGCTCTCCGGGCGAATAGGGTTCCACACTCTCGACGAATCGATCCGCTTCGGGAAAACACAACCGCTGCGCCTCGGAGAACGATAGATAGCGCTCCCCCCAGGCCGAGGTCAGGCCCGCCAAACCCAACCACAACCCGAATAATCCCCTCGCGGCCAAGATCGCCCGCCCGGCCCAGCGTCGGGTCACGCCACTTCGCGCGGTTCGCATGCAACTGGCGCCGGTCGCCAGCACCCGCACGGACTCCGTCTTTGACTTCAATGCTCGCATTAGAAAAACATCCCGACACCGATCTGAAAGTAATCCTGGCTCGCGGCGGATCCCGCGGAAACCGTCGAGCCATTGAAATTCCGCCGCCAGTCCGCCTTGACCACGAAATGCTCGTTGAGGAAGTAAGACACTCCGGCGGTGAGAAAATCTTTGTTGGCCGTGCCGTCGTCCGATTCCCGTCCCGCCCCCACGAGGCCGGACTGAGTCACGACCTGGCTATAGCGAATGAAAGGCACCAGGTCCATGTGCTCCCCCCGTCCTTGCCGCCAAGCTTCGGGCCAAAGATGATAAGCCGCCTCGACATACCAGCCATACATCCTTGTCCCCACGTCATCCATCCCCGAAGCGTTCTGATTCGCCAGCAACTTCTCCGGATCATCGATATGCCAGTAAGCGAAATCCGCGCGCAGTTCCAACCCCGTGCGCGGGACACGATAGAGCCCCTCGATGTCCCATAATGCCACGTTGACATGCTGGCCGCCCGCCGCTTGCGGCTGGGCGAAGTACATCGACGCGCTGGTGTCGAGTCCCGGAACACCGCGATAGTGCAGCCGCCCGGAATACGCCAGTTGGTTTTCATCCGCCAATCTCAGCCGGGGACGCGCGCTGCGAAAACCGCCCGCCGAAGTAATCCCCGCTCCCGCCGCCGAACTGCTGCTGTCCTCCAGTCCGGTGGAGACTTGAACCTGATAGCTCAATCCCTCGGTGATCTTCCCGAACGCACCCAGGCTGGGCTCCATCCAGGTGGTGGGAATGATCTCGCGATAGAGTTCGGGACGCTCGGTGGAATAAAAGAGCGTCGGTTCGTGGTATTTGTTGAACCGGCCCACCGGCACAAGATCGATGCCCAACGAGCGAAGGTTGAACCGCTCGTGGATCAGGATATCGACGTAGAACTGTTCCAACTCCAACTCGCCGTTGAAACGGCTTCCGCGCCCGGTGCTTTCATCCACGCCGCCGTGCTCGATTTCGACCTCGGAATTGAACACGAGCCAGTCGTTGATCGCGTAGCTGGGAGAAAGCACGTACCGATGAGCATCGAAGGAGTTCGCGCCTGACTCAGGAAAGCGATACTTCGATTCCCCATAAAAGCTGAAGGTCAAGCCCTTCGATTTCAACCACCCCTTGCTGAGCAGATTCTCCTGACCCGACCCGCCCTCCCCTCCGTCGCGGCCAGACGGTGTGGATTCAGCAGCGGAAGCTTTCAGCCGTTCCACTTCCTTTTGCAGGGACTGAATTTGCCGTTGCAATTCGGCGATGGCCGCCGACTCGTCCGCCGCGCAAACAGAACTTCCCAATCCCAAACCCAGAGCAAGGGAAAGGCATCCGCTCCGCTTGATCTTCTGCTTCATCTTCATGATTCTGTGCTTCATCTTCAACATGACGCTGGAGTTTGCGGTCGACGTCATTCGCCAAACCAGGGCCAACGAACGCGCTCATGCTGATCTCTCCAGGTCCGATCACGCTTGCGATCGTTTGTCATTAACCATCGCTCGTTTGCGCGGGGCTTCGCATCCCCATTCACTCTGATGTCCCGGGCTGCCCTTGAGTCCCATCCATGACACGGGAATGAACAAAGATTAAGAATCCGCCATCGTTGGCCGGGGCAACGCTGCGGACTTTGCACGAACTGGGCCTGGTTGAGGATTGGTTTTGCAGCCTTCGCCTCGCTCTCCCACGCTGGGAAAGCGCCAGACGACTGGCGCACTCCAAGACCTGGCGGAACCTACATCCGCCTCGCCGTCGCGAAACAAGCATGAAATTTCCAGGCTAGCCTCCATGGGAGGGCGGTGATTCAAGGACAGCCCACACCGCGTTGATCTTGAGTGCGTGGGACGATTTCGGGATGGTGCTCGCGATATTCATGAAACGACGCGGACGCCCCTCCCGAACTCAGCAGACCTGTCGCGGTTCGCATCCCGTCGGTCCGATGGTCCTGACGGATTCCTCAAAACTTCGCCGCAAGGTTCGCAAGGCCTACGACAAGGCCATGACCGAGGTCGAAAAGGTCACCATCGCTCTCGCGAAGTTCGAAAACGAGGACCGCCCCGCGTTCGAACGATGGATCCGTTTGACGTTCGGCCCGAAGCTGGAGGAACTCCGCAAGATTCAAAGCGAGCTCACCGCCCTTCAGCACATCCTCACCAAGGTCTCAACGCTCGCCCAAAATCGCCGCATCTCGATGGCCCAGGCCTATCAAATCCATCTGGATTGGCAGAACAATCCCCAGGGCGCAGATCCGTTTGAGGAAGCACCGCACAAGGATGCCAAGGTCCACGGACCGCCGCGTGACGAGACTTGGGATGAGGACTCGGAGGGAGCGGACCCGGGGGCACCCCCTTCATTAGAGGAGATGTTGAACGAATTTGTGGAGATGCTCCGACCACCGTCCGCCAAGGATCGAACCCGAATCAAGGAAATCTATCGCGCCCTCGTTCGCCATCTGCATCCGGATTCCGGAGCCGAGGATTCCGAAGCCAACCGGCGGCTCTGGCATCAATGCCAGTCCGCTTACCAAGACGAGGACCTGGCCCGGCTCGAGTTGATTCTCGAACAAGTGAAGGAGAGCGCGGGCGAGCCTTTGCTCGAAACTCCAATCTCGGAATTCCTTCGCCGCACCGCGGAGTTGAAGTTCAAGTTGCGCCAATTCAAACGCGAACTCGCGTCGTGCAGGCAAGACCCTGCGTGGGGATGCTCCGTGACCCTTCCGTCAGCTGCCATCCATCGGCGTTTCGAGTCTGATATCGACTGGGAACTTGCCCAGTGTCGCACGAATCTGGAAGACTTCAAACGGAGGTTCAACGGATGGACGACCCCTCGTCGCTCGGCGCCCAAGAAGCGCCGCCGGGCCAGCTCTGACGAACTCGAGTTCCCATTCTAGCCAGAGAACCTCGTCGGCGGAAACCGCGTGAATTCAGCGAGGGCAGGGATAGACACGGTGTATCCTCAAGTTGTCGCTGTGCGCCGTCCACGGCGCTTCCGCTCGCGCCAACCTGCCGCGGCGATCTCCTCCCGCCCCATGGCCCACCATGGGTGGATGCCTTAGCCCTGGCAGCACCCATGCCCGTTAAAATTGCCATGCCCCTTCGAAGACAAGCCCTGATGCGGCGTGAATGCCGCGCCCCGGCGGCGCCGCGCGCATCACCGACAACCTGCATATGCAATGGATGGAATGAAGCCAAAAGGATAGACTTGCGAAACATAAACAGATCTGTGAAGATCTGACTATCATCGCTGACTGCACGGAGGACTTAACACTCACATCTCTCCATCTTATGAAGAGCCGTACAGCCCTAGATCCAATCCAAATAGCCCTTGTTGATGATGATGCTTCAGTGGCGGAGGCTTTGGCGTTGGGGTTCTCCAGCTTGAGTGGATTCCATTTGGCGGTCCATTTCAGTTCGGGTCCTGAAGCCTTGGCGGGCCTTCGAGATCCAGCGGAATTGCCCGACGTGGTTCTGATGGACATCCGCATGCCGGGCATGAACGGGATTGAATGCACCCGGATCATTCGAGGAATGCATCCGACCCTGCCGATCATCATGTTGACCGGCAGCAGCGAAGGTTCAACCATCCTCGAAGCCTTCCTCAACGGAGCCAGCGGATATTTGCTGAAACCGGTGCAGACGTCGGATTGCGCCGCGGCGATTCAGAAAGTTCTTGCCGGCAGCGAATGCGCATCCCCGGAGGCCACCGAGCAGTTGATTCACTGCCTGCGCACCGGCACCGAGAAGGCGGCAGGCCTGGAAACGCTCACAAGCCGCGAACATCAGGTCTTATGCGGGTTGATCCGACAACAGACCGCCAAGGAAATCGCGAGCGAACTCGGCATCACTCCCGCCACCGTCAACACCCATATCCACCAGACTTACCGAAAACTGGGCGTGACCACCCACCTCGAGGCGGTACAGCACTTTCTGGACAGCACTTCGCATAAACATTATCAGCACCTCCGATTCGACCATGAACCTGGAAACGGCCATTCAGCAGCGTCGAGATGCTGATGAATGGCCGTTTTCAGGATTAAACCTCCTCGAGCGAAAAGAGCTCGTCAGTGGACCGAATCCCAGTATAGTTAGGTCTATGTCGGTCACGTTTCGTTTTTCGCTCGTCCAGCAAATCGCCATCGGACTTGTTCTGTGGCAGTTAGCGCCGGCCCCCGCCGGCCTTGTTGCCCAGGAGTCGGGCGGGTCATCCCCCACCGCGACAAAAAGCCTTCCCCCTCTGCCGCCGATTCCCAAGGCCCGGCTTGCGGGAGAACGTCCGGTCCGTCCGCTGGGCCGCCCCATCAACATCCCCAATGCTCTTTCCGTTCCTACAGGTCCAAGAGCGCCGGGGCTCGATTTCCCGCCGGCTCCGCTGGCCAATCCCAGCGCTCAGTTCACCGGAGTTTCCACGCCCGTTGCCCAACCTGCCGGTTTGCCAGGGACAAATCCCGCCGTCACCGTTCCCATGCCCGAGGGGATTCTCGCTTGGAAGACCGACGCCCAGGAGCATCATATTAAGACCGGCGAAACCAACGCCCATTTCGTTTTCGCTTTCACCAACGTCGCTTCCTCGAACGTCGTGATCACCGCGGTCCGGACCACATGCGGATGCACCACCGTGAACATGCCGACTCTGCCGTGGACGATCAAACCCGGACAACACTCGGAATTCGGCATCGACGTCGACGTGCGTCGCAAAGTGGGTGTGTTGAGCAAACCGGTGACGGTCGAAACCACCGCAGGCTACAAGACGCTGACCACCCGGGTTCATATTCCTCATCTCGTCAATGGCGATGCGTCTCAATTCCCTGGCAGCAACTCGGAACGCTCGGCCGAACGCGCCCGCAATGTCGCCCTGGCGGCCCAAGATCGTCAAAAAGTCTTCAAGGGGGAGTGCGCTGTTTGCCACGTCGAACCCACCAAAGGCCAGATGGGAGAAACCCTTTTCACCGCCGCCTGCTCTATCTGCCATGAAGGACCCAATCGCGCGACGATGGTTCCCGACCTCGCGTCCATCAAGTTTCCCCGCGACAAGACCTATTGGCATCATTGGATCACGGTGGGCAAGGAAGGCAGCTTAATGCCTCAGTTCGCCCATAAAGACGGGGGTCCGCTCTCCGACGAGCAAATTCAGTCGCTCGTGGACTTCTTGTTGAAAAAGTTCCCGGCCACGGCCGCGGCCACTTCAGCGGGAACCGCACCTTAATGGCCGCCCATCTGGCGCATCCGGGGCTCTTCATCACCCTCGAGGGAACCGAAGGCTGCGGCAAGTCGACTCATATTCGATTGCTGGCCAACCGTCTGCGGGAGCTTGGCTATTCGCCGGTGACGCTGAGGGAGCCGGGGGGAACTTCCATCGGCGAGGAGATTCGACACACCCTCAAACACAGCCATCGCAACCACGCGATGACGGCGGAAACCGAGCTTCTCCTGATGAATGCCAGCCGCGCCCAACTCGTGCGCGAAGTGATCCGCCCCGCGTTGCAGGAAGGTAAAGTGGTGCTCTGCGACCGGTTCGTCGATTCAACCGTCGCTTACCAAGGCTACGGTCGCGGGCTCGATCTTCATCGAGTGCAACAAGTGGTGGAATTGGCCACCGGCACGCTCACGCCCGAACTCACCCTGCTGCTCACCGTCCCCATCGCAGTGAGCGAATCGCGGCGGCTCGCTCGCCGTTCCAGGGAAAATGCCCCTCGCGACCGCCTTGAGGAAGAGGACCGCCAATTCTTCCTTCGAGTCGAGGAGGGATTTCAAGCGGTGGCTCGGGAGCATCCTGAGCGGATTCGTGTGGTTTCCTCCACCGCCGATCCCAAGCTCGTCCGCGGACAGATCTGGTCCCACGTGCAAGCCTTGCTCGACGCGCGAGTGGCCGCCGGATGGCCGGTCCCCCAAGTCCGCCCCACTTCGAGCACTTGCTGAACGGACCCTGGATTCAACTCGCTTCGGCTCACGAAGCACGCTCACGTTTACCTGGCGATTTGGATCGAGGATGTGGGACGCGCGTCACGCAGCGCCGGAAACTGTTCCCGCCACGAAGCAACCCGGGCGCGATCCAATCGCGCGGAGACCGTCCCTTCCACATCCGAGGCATCGACGAGAATCACGCCATGGGGATCCACGACCATGGAACGCCCCGGATAAGTGAAATTGGGGTCGGTGCCGCACCGGTTCACACCAATGACGTAGGCTTGATTTTCGATCGCTCTGGCTTGCAATAGCGTCACCCAGTGCTGGGCGCGCTTGATGGGCCAACTGGCGATGACCACCAGGAGTTCCGATCCCAAACCCAGCGCCGCAGCACGAAAGATTTCCGGAAATCGCAAGTCGTAGCAGATGAACGGGGACACCTTGAAACCGCCCCATTCGAAACCGACGAGTTGATCCCCGGCGGGATAAGGCCCCGGTTCTCCCCCCAAACTGAACGGGTGCAATTTATTGTAAATCGGCCCGATCATACCGTCGGGACGGACGAGCCACGCCTGATTTCGCCCCTGTCCCGCCTCGTCCACTCGCGCAACTCCAGCCAGGATTCCGGAACGATATCGGGCCGCAAGCTCCTTCAGCCCGGTCACGGTTTGCTCGAAACCTCTCCGGCACGGCTCCAAATTCATCGTAAAGCCGGTGGTCGCCATCTCAGGAATCACCACCAGCGTGTCCGGACCGGGCGAGGCTTCCGCGAGCATGCGGTCCAATTTGGCCAAATTGGCCGAAGGATCCTCCCACACGATATCCATCTGCGCCAACAGTGCGTTCATGCCGGAAGTCTCTCCGCTTCCTCAAGGAAAAGACAACTCAAAGCGATTGGCCCCATCTCGCATTTTGCCCGCCAGGAACTGACCCAGCCGGGCATCGGAGAATCATCAGGTCTCTTGACCCGCGATGGACGCGCGGCAAGGCTTCGGGATCGCATGAAATCAATGGCCAAGCGGTGGCTTAACTGGCTGGCTCCCCGCTGGACCACGGCTTTGCTTTCGGCCCGCGCCCGTGCTCACTCGCACCGCGTGCTCGAGTCTTGGGGCTGCCCGAACGTCAATCGCAAGTTGATTGAGCATCTGGGTGACCGGGTTCTGTCCGGCCCGTTCGCAGGAATGCGGCTCACTCCGATGACACACGCCGAACAGATTGGCCCTTGCCTGCGGGGGGTCTATGAAGGCGAACTGAGCGAGGCCTGAAGCCTCGCGCAGCGCGGACGATATCCGCTTTTGATCGATATCGGCGCCAAATTCGGTTACTATGCGGTGGGCTTGGCGCGGCTGCATCCTGAATCCAAGGTCCTGGCTTTTGACACGGACCCCTGGGCTCGGCGCGCTCTCCATGAGATGGCCTCGGCCAACGGCGTCTCGAACCTGAGGATCGAAAGTTATTGTGACGCCCGCAGGTTGAACGAATGTCTGGCCGGGGCTCCTCCCGCGTTCTTCTTGAGCGATAGCGAGGGATTCGAAGCGGAGCTCTTCACCCATGCGAATCAGGCAACTCTGATGCATGCCACGCTGTTGATCGAGACACACGACGTTTTCGTTCCGGGCACGCGCGCCAAGTTGGAATCGACCTTCGCTGCATCCCACCATTGCCTCCGCTGGGGAAACCCCGGGGCTCGGCAACCCACGCCTGTTCCGCTCGACTTTCTTACGGAAGCGGAGTGGCCGCTGGCGGTGCAAGAGGCGCGTCCGCCTCAAGAATGGTTGCTCCTCCTCCCTCGTTCCGGTCCCAATCACCACCTGGCGTTGTCGAACACGGGCTGACCCGGCTCCGGATTCGGGTCAATCCAGAGGAGTCCAGAGATCGAACATTGCTGCTTGCCCCGCAGGACATCCTTTTTCATCAACCAGATTCCAGACCGTGGCCCGCTCAATTCGAAAACGACGTCCGGATTTGGAGATCCGAACCCCGGAGTAATCGGCGATGTAACCGTCGCGGGTCACCCTTTCCAGCAACCTTGCGCGTTCGGCCCGATTCGGAGCTTCCGCCGTCAGGCGGGAAGGCATGCTTCTCATCTCTTCCCAACTCAACTCCCAAAGGCGGAGGGCCTGGTCATTGGCGTAACTCAAAATGGGATCAGTCTCATTACCGTGGCTCACAAGCACGTAAGGGGCCTCGAACACCCTTCGTGCCCGTTCCTCCGCGTCACCGCCGTCAGCCACGAGCCTTCTCCCGGTCCACCGGAGCAGACTCCCATCCATCAACTGCACATGGCGGATGAGTTCGGGAGCGGCCCAGAATGGACGCGGTGCATCAGGGTTCATCACGGGCGCCAGCAATCCCGAATTTGGCGATCTGATCAAGCCTTGGCCGTGGATCATTCCCGGTCCGCATGCGATTGGAGTCCCGTGCATCCCGATGTTGTTGGTAGGGCGGGCCTGTCCCAGCCCGCCGCCCACTGGATGCAAAACATCATGCTCCGGCGGCGCGCCGGGACGGACGCGCCCTACCTGCATCACCGGCAACATCGGGATGCACCGATTGGAGTCGGGGGGAGTGGTTCGCGCTTGCATCGAGGCCGGAATCAGGCTTTTCAATAAGGAACTCAACCGACTTATGCTCCCCCTTGTCGCCATCATTGATTGGACCTTACAACCCGTAAGCGAGCCCGCCGCGTCGATCGAGAACTCGATCATCGCCGGTGCCGCCCACGTCAAGACCTACCTCTGCAACGGAGATCAAGATTTCCAAGGGGAGATTCTCGACGCGCGCGCCATCCTCCTCTGGCACAACATCCCGATCACGGAAGCTTCCATTTCCAGGCTGCGCCGCTGCCGCGCCATCATCCGAATCGGAGTGGGGTACGACAGTGTGGACGTCGAGGCTGCCTCCAAATACGGAATCGCGGTGTGCAATGTCCCCGACTATGGAACGGAGGAAGTCGCCGATCACGCCATGGCCTTGGCCCTGGCGCTCTGCCGGCAGTTGTTCCCCCTGGACGCCGAGGCCAAAGCACTCGGCTGGGCCATCAAGGTCGAGCCCAAAATACGGCGCTTGCGCGAATTGACCTTTGGCATCGTGGGCTTGGGGCGCATCGGCACGGCGGTCGCCCTGCGTGCCAAGGCGCTCGGCTTCAAGACCTGTTTTTATGATCCCTACCTGCCGAATGGCGTCCACAAAGCGGTGGGCATCGCGCGACACCGGACCTTGGACGCGTTGCTCTCCGCGGCGGACGTGCTCTCTTTGCATTGTCCCCTCAACAAGGAAACGCGTCACCTGATCGCAGAACGGGAGTTGGCGCTCCTCAAACCGACGGCCTACGTGGTGAACACGGCTCGCGGAGGCATCATCAAGAAAACCGCCATCCTGGAGTCCTTGCGCCAGGGACGCATCGCCGGGGCCGGACTCGACGTGGTGGAGGACGAACCCTTCAAAACGAAGGAAGAGACCTCCACGCCAAACTTGATTTCAACCTGTCACGCCGCGTTTTACAGTGTCGAAGCCAAGCGCGAAATGCGGGAAACCGCCGCCCGCATCGCCCGACAAGCAGTGGTGGGCGAACGGCTCGACAATGTCGTCAACGGCATCGACCCCGCCAAAATTTGAACCGCCCGAAGGTTGGTTTTCGAACCATCCTCAAGTTCCACCGCGGTCCAGCCACGCTCGAAACTGCGCCGCCGCTTGCGCGCGGTGGCTGATCTGGTTCTTCGTGCTCTCCCCGAGCTCGGCGAAGGTCAAATGGTATCCGGCCGGACGGAACAGCGGATCGTAGCCAAATCCACCCGCACCCGCAGCTTGATCAAGAATGAACCCTTCGCATGCTCCATGAAAGGTCCGGGGTGGCTCCGGGATCTTCCACCCGCCCGCGGGCGTCTTCACTACGGGCAAGACCACGAGCACGCACCGAAATCTCGCCGCGCGATCGCGAGGGTCCACGTCGCGCAGCAATCTGAGGAGCTTGGCGTTGTTGTCGCTGTCGCGCGAGTTGCCCTTGCCTCCCTCCTCCAACGAGGCGAATCGGGCCGAATGAACGCCCGGCGCCCCGCCCAGCACGTCCACCTCCAAACCTGAGTCGTCGGCGATGACCCAAACCCTGGTGGCATCGACCCCGGGAGTGAAGGCCGATGCCCATGCTTCCGGGTGATGCGCGAGCCAGCGCGCCACATTTCGAGCCTTGATTTCAGCGTTGCCTTGAAACGTCGGCGCCGCCTCTTCCGCCTCAGGCAATCCCACGAAGCCATCCACCCCTCGCCACACCACCGATCCCGCCACCAAGGCAGCGAGTTCCTGCAGTTTGTGCGCGTTGCGGGTGGCGAGAAAACAAACCCGTTTTACGGAAGATTCCACGCCAGAGAAGCGAATACGGCATGCGCAGTGTAGTCGTAACGCCCGGCCGCGCGGGGTTCGCGATACTCGAAATAGCCATATTGCAGCCGGGCCGTCCACTGCTTGCCCAGCTTCTGACTCAAACCCACGAGCAACCCATGCCGGTCATACACCATGCCCAGCGGAAAGCCATCGGCGTAATTGTCCTCGCCGTAGTCCGCCTTCGAAAATGAATACGACGCCGTCCAATCCATCTTCTCCGAAACGACGAAGGTCGCGCTTCCGAGCGCGGACCAGGCTTCACCGCGGTAGTCCGGAAGTCCCGCCTGACCGGCCAAACCGTGACGGAGCCGGGACTCGGAAAAAACCAGCGTCGAGCTCAAATGCAATCTCCTCCACGGGGTCGCGCTCGCCATCACACTGTAAATGTGGGCATCGTAATTCCCCGCCGCCAACCCCCCGCCTCCTCCTGCCACCCCCGTCGCCGGATCCGTGACGGGCGCCAGCACGGTGCGATAATCCGTGGCCACGAGTTGATACTTGAACGTGGTCTTGAACCGCGACGCCCAATGCACCACGAGCTTGGACTCGATCTCGTCCGTGGCAATGTCCCGCGAGGTGATCGCGGAAGGATAACCGTTCCCGGGCAACACCCCTCGATCCGCATCCGTGTGGAAGTCGTAATCGTTCTGCTTGAGCCGATGGCGCACGCTGTTGTGCCAGGAAAGCCGGGTCCAAGGCGATACCACGAAGCCCGCCCGGTACTCCTTCAAGTCATCGCGTGCATCGGTATCGCGCATGAAATCGCTTTCAAGGTCCACCCCATCGTCAAAAAACTCGCTCTCGAATGATCCAATCCGTTCCTGCTGGAATCGGCTGTCCGCGAAGACCACCGTGGCCGGCAGCGCCGTGTAGCGCAGCCCCAACCTTTCCTCCGTCACTTGCCGGTCAATATTGCCGCCGATCGTGACCGGAAATCCTCCTCCGTCCAATCCCGAGCCAATCCCATGCTGACGCATCCATTCGCTCTGCAGTCCGGCCGTGAAGGTCAAATCCTGCCACGATCCCAGCTGGGTATTGGCGTTCAAGACATGGGCGGTTTGATCCAGGACAATTTGTCGGCTCGACAATCCCAAAAAGGGCGGCTGGGTGGGATCATTCGGAAGAAAGGTTTCCTGGGAAAAGCCTGCCTCCCCGTCAAGCCGGCTGAAGTAGTAACCTCCGGATACCATCCACTCTTCTCGAATCCACTTCTCGAGCCGGAAGGCATTCACGGCCTGCGTGTGCTCATACGGATCCCGGATTCGGGTCATGCCCAGCGGCGCGGGGTCCCCCACTTGAAAGAAATCCGACCAAACTTTCTCGTTGTTCAAGTCAAGGAATTCCGCGCGAAATCGATTGTCGATCTGAAGACCGTCCCAGTCGTAACTCATCTCGAACCTGACGATGTGGGTCTGCTCGTCGATTTTCCGCGATGCGGGATACACGGAATAAGCGTCGCCACCGGCCGCTGAAACCGGCCCCCAGGCAAGGGATGACTTGCGCCCGTCGCGAAACCGGTACTCGTATCCAAACACGAATCTCGGCAGGTCCGGCAGGGTTAACCCCAACTCGATCCATGCCCGCCCGGAATCGAGATGCCAATCTTCTCCAAGCGCCATCGGAGCAATGCCCCCGGTCTCGGAAAAACCCCCGGCATCGCTGTAGTACTTTCGAAGTTGCTGAATCCCGCCGCGCAGAAAACCCACATCCTCCTTTTCCAAGCTGAATTGAACCCGGTGCCGGGGCGAGGCAAACCGGGACTCCGCCTCCACGTCCAGCTTCACCCCGTTTTGATACGTCTCCCGCAGCCGCAGGGACTGCATCCCGCCATCCCAGCCTTCTTCCATCCAGGCATGCTCGCGAAACTTGCCTTCATTCCCTTCGACATGCACCCATTGCAATGCGGGCTCGATGGAATACTGAAACGCGGGTTGAGCGGAAGCATTCCCGGAATAGACGGCGCCCTGATCAATCCAAGCGCGCACCAGCGCCACTTGTTCCGCCGTCAACTTCTCGCCCTTGCCTTCCGGAGGCATGGACTTGTCCTCATCCAGTCTCGCGATCACATGCACGAGCGGGCTCTCCGCGCTGTTCCCGGGGATGATCGCGACGCCGTACGAGCCTCCCTTCAATGCGGCCGCGCGATCGTCCAGTCTGAACTTGCTCTTGGGTTTCTCCGGCCCATGGCAGCGGAAGCAACTCGCCTCGAACAATGGACGAATGTCGCGATCGTAATCGATCTTCACCGAAGCGGGTGACGGCAATGGGGAAGCATCCGCACCCCACGCTACCAAGGGCAGCCCCATCGCCAAAACCAATCCCAGCGCGATGCCAGGTCCGGCACCCACCGCTCCGCGAAGGTAGGATTTCATGGGTCAATAAAGCATTTTGGGATTCACATTCGATCCATGCACCGCGGTGTGACACCCCGCGCTCCAGCACGTTCCCCTCTTGATGAACGCCGAATGATCAAGCTTCCCGATCAGGACGGCCCCGGCCCCGTCCTGCAACTGGGCGTGGCATTTCAGGCACAAGCTCATGTCACGCTCGGTCAGCATCTTGTCATTGATCGAACCGTGCGGAGTATGGCAGACGGTGCAGCCTTCGCGCATCGCCTCATGTTCATACACAAAAGGCCGGCCCTGATCTTGATGGCAATCCGCGCACCGTTGGTTCAAACGGGCCATGGCCAGCCCGAACTTCGGCTGGTGAATGTCCGGACCATGGGGATCGTGGCACTGCACACAATTCATCTGCTTTTCGAGCACCGGATGCCGCTGCGGAAGTTTGAAGGCCGCGTGAACATCCTGGTGGCATTCGAAGCACGTCGCGGGATCCTTGCCCGGATTGTGGATGAACTTCCCCCGACCGCCTCCCGCAGCCACGTGCTTGCTGCCCGCGCCATGGCAGGATTCGCAACCGGTCACGCCCGCCCACTTCAGGTC
>Ga0194132_10005007_pt1 | contig 22015 bp, 10 predicted proteins | sample TA2KigOf80mmetaG_FD_148612 | JGI IMG/M metagenome (GOLD analysis project Ga0194132, IMG submission 148612) | Freshwater microbial communities from Lake Tanganyika, Tanzania - TA2015054 Kigoma Offshore 80m | ecosystem: Environmental > Aquatic > Freshwater > Lake | place: Tanzania: Lake... | reverse complement strand
CGGCATTAACCACCAACACCAGCGGGCCTGACACGCCAGCCGGTGTTACCAGCCGCAGCACGTGAGCCCCGATCTGGGCCTCTGGACCCACTTTCACTTCTACCAACACCTGCTGGCCCTTCTTCGGTTTCCGCTCCTTGGTAATCGAGTCGACTTTTCCCAGCAGCTCAATCGTCTCCACGCTCTTTACTTCACCCTTGAGAGACTCGCAGTCGAACCACACCCCGTGGGTTCCCTCCAGGTTTTCCCCTCGAATCTGGATCTCAAAGCTGGACCCTTGCCGCCCACCTAAGGGAAACAGGGAATTGACTTGTGGATCCACCTTCTGCTCAGCCTTCAATGGGCTAAGCGGGCATACCAGAAGAACGAAAAGAAGAATCGCTAACCACTTCATCAGATCTTTGTGTACCGGCATTGAGCGTCACCCATAAAGCTCCTTATTCAAAATGAAGTTCGAGAACTAGAACCGCTTTCAAACGGTCGACAATTGTCCAACAGAACTCACCCTTGATTGTCAATAATAGAAAGGGGGATAGTCGGTTAGCTCCTCAACCCCCAAGATCCTGTGGTCTCACCAACCCACCGTAGGGTGCGCGGGTAGTCGCGTCCAGGCACCAGGGGCCGCTGCGCCGGGCCTTTGTGGACAGGAGGATCGCTCACCACTATATATATATCGGGGCATGAGGAGCTAACCGTCCATCCCAATTTAATGGAAATTCCCCCCCGGCGCGATTACCAGTCGATGATCGCCACCCGGTAGGCAAAGCCTCGCGCCAGCCGAATGTAGGTGATGTCCGTGCTCCAGACCTGGTTGGGCCTGACAACCGGAACACCGCGTAGCAGGTAGGGATAGACCTTGTGCTCAGGGCGCGGGCGGCTGGTGTTTGACCCCGGCGCCATGCCGGCTAACCTCATCTGCCGCTTCAGGCGTTGTACCCGCTTGCGATTGACGCTCTGGCCCGCCTCCTTGAGGAAACCAACCCTCTTGTGGCTGCCATAGAACGGGCGCCGTGTGTATTCCTCGTCGATCAGGCGACTGAGCAGCTAGGCCAGACACTGCACTTGGTTGGCGCCGGTCCTGCACAATAGCGGTACAAGACTCACCCCTAGTTTCTTGGTGGTGCTCACCAAAAGTGTGGAAAGTATTCGGGCCTGCTTGCCCTTGGCCGTTCCTGCGTCGAAGCTGACATCCCGTTTGCGCACGCGTAGCCGTCACCCCAACTCGGTCGGATTGTTATGCAGTGGGAATCTCGGGATGAGTCAGCACCTTCAGCAGCGCCTCTTTTTCGCTTGGTTAACCGATGATTTCCTTCAGCACCTTTCCATGAACGTCGGTAAGCCGCATGTCTCGCCCGCCAAAACAGTATGTGAGCTTTTCGTGGTCGAGGCCGAGCAGATGCAGGATCGTGGCATGCAGGTCGTGGATCGTGACGGGGTTCTCAGCGACTTCATTGCCGATCTCATCGGTGGCGCCATAGGTCATCCCCCCCTTAATGCCGCCTCCGGCCATCCAGATAGTGTAACAATCAGGATGATGATCTCGGCCGTCGCCATTGCTGGTGTCAGGTGTTCTTCCGAACTCACCCGCCCACAAAAGAAGAGTGTCTTGGAACAAGCCTCTCGCTTTCAGGTCTTGGATCAAGGCAGCAATCGCCTGATCGGTGACCATAGCATTCGTCTCATGGCCTTTCTTGAGTTCGCTGTGCTGGTCCCAGGTGCCATTATTCCCGAAAAGCGAGGGACAGGTGATTTCCACAAATCGCACTCCCGCTTCCACTAGACGCCGCGCCCGAAGACACTGGAGGCCATACTCGCGCTTGTGTTTATCCGAAGCATCGAGTCCGTAGAGACGCTTAATAGCATCAGGCTCCTTATCTAGACTGAGGACATCAGGCACCAGCGATTGCATCCGGTAGGCCATCTCATAGTTACTGATAGCGGCTTCAATGGAATCGGGAGAGCCGAGAAGCCTGGCGTATTGCCGGTCTTGCTGCAGAAATGCATCCAGCTTGGCCTTTTGCACTTGCTGGTTCTTGTCAGAGACCGAAAGGTTGTCGATGGGAGTGCCTTCCGCCCGCATTTCCATGGCTTGATAGGTCGCTGGCAAGAAGCCGTTAGAGAAGTTCTCCAGACCGCCAGGCGGGATCGCACCGTTATGCAGGAGCAGGTACCCGGGCAAATTCTGATTCTCGCTGCCCAGACCGTAAGTGACCCATGAGCCTAGACTGGGGAATCCACTGAAGTTCCGTCCAGTGTGCAAAAAGATATTGCCGCGAGCATGCAGCGGCAATTCGGATTTCATAGAGCGAATCACCGCCAGGTCATCCACACAGGTGGCGATGTGCGGAAAGAGTTCACTCACAGGCAATCCGCTCTGGCCATAGTTGCTGAATTTCCACGGGCACTTCAACCACTTCCGTTCCCCCTTACCCGAGGGCTTGAGGTCCAGTTCCGCCAGCTTAGGTTTGGGATCGAAGGAGTCCATATGCGAAACTCCTCCCGGCATGAAGCAAAAAATGATGTTCTTTGCCTTAGGCGGGAAGTGAGGTCCGCGCTGGCCGGAGAGGCCCGCATAGGACTTGTCGGCCAGCAGAGCAGAGAGGGCCAGCATCCCAAAACCGTTGGAGGCTGTCTTGAGCATTTCGCGGCGGGTCATCGCAGCGTCTTGGCAACCGGGACATCCGTTGCGGTGGGCGTCATGAGTGGTTTTCATTTCTGCATCCTCTCCTTCTTACTTAGTGGAAATAGATGAACTCTTTCAGGTTGAAAAGAGCATGAGCTACATCTTTCCAGACCACAGCACTCCTAAGCGCGTCGCTCGGCGAAATTCCATGCAGATTTGTTAGCTGAATCACCAACCCGCGAAACCTCTCCCGCTCCTCGGTCTGCGGGGGACGCCCCAAGGCGGTCCAAAACATCGCGTCAATCTGGCGCTCCACCGAGTCTCCACCTCGGGAGACCATCCGCTCTGCCCAGACTCGGGCCTGATCCACTACAAAGGGGTCGTTAAGCATGGCCAGCGCCTGCGAGGGCACATTAGTCACATCCCGGCTGCCGAGCGTGACCATCGTGTTTGGAAAATCAAATAGCTCGAGGAATTTTGGGCCCTCCATCCGGGTGACTTTCAGGTATATGCTGCGCCGCCCGTTCCCGTCTAGGGGGCCTTTCAGGAGTTTACGATAGTCCTTGGCCTCCTCGCGGTAGGGATGAATGCTGGGTCCATACAGGGTCCGATTCAAAACTCCAGAGGTTGCCAGAATTGCGTCACGGATTGACTCGGCTTCCAGCCTTCGAACGGGATAGTGATGTAGAAGCCGATTCCGGGGATCCACTTCTCCGGCCTTGGGAGTAACCTGATTGGATTGCCGGAATGTCTGCGAAACGACAAGGAGTCGAATCATCTTCTTGATCGACCATCGGTTTTCGACAAACTGCCCGGCCAAATAATCGAGTAGTTCTGGATGCGACGGTCTTTCTGCCAAACTCCCAAAGTTGTCGACCGTGGAGACCAAACCACGCCCGAAGACGTGATGCCAGAGGCGATTGACCATGACCCGGGCGGTTAAGGGATTGTCGGCGCTGGCAATTATTTCAGCAAGTTCCCTGCGTCCGCTACCTTCGAGACGGAGCCTTTTTTGGGCAGGTGTGAGAAGCTGGAGATACCCGCGGGGAGCGGGCTTTCCGGGAGTCTTCCAGTCTCCATACGGCAACACCGAGACGTCGAAGCCCTCGCCGAGATCCGCCATGCCATCGATTATTCGGGGCGGAGAAATTCGTTCTTCGATTTTTCGATAGGCCTCGATTAACTCCCGCAGTTGAGGGCTGAGGTCCCGATGATTAGTAATCAAATTATTACGAATCAGCCAATCGAGCCATCGCACATCATCATCGGTCGATCGCCCCTCTGACCAAGCGCGTATTGCCTGGCGGCAAGCAGCCATATAGTGCTCGGCTAGCACCGCCATACTCGCCAACTCGGACTGTTGGAACAGGCGGGTCATGTGGGTTAGTTCATCTTTGGGGATTTCATCGGCATTGTGTAAGACGGCGCGGGTCACCCCAAAATATGAGCGTTGTGATTCCAACTGCTCCGGGGTGACGTCTTTCAATGCTTTCGGCCGATCCGGGATGCGCGGATTGTCGAACTTGGTGACTAACTCCACATAGGCGGGCAATCGTTTCTGTGACGCGCTCAGGCTGGAAACGAGCTCCTGAGTTGGGGCTCGCTGCAACCGCTGCCAGGACAAAGAGTCCTGATCGAGAACCTTGAAATTCTCCCCCAGGTAACAGTTGTCAATGATCATTCGCCGCGCACTTAGCTTGCCTCCCATCACCTGCAAGCTGATAAACTTCTTGTTTTGGGGAAGAAAGGGCGAGCGCAAGGCCCCATTAAGTTTTTCGGAAAGCACATGCGTGTAAATGCCAGCCGGGAAGATGCCTGATACTGCCTTGTCTCCTTCGGCGGCGACGGCAAACTCGCCACTGGGGGTTGTTCCATCGCGCAGCCCAAGGCCATCTGCGTACCAGCCACCGACCCCTCCGGTCCGGAAGTCGCCGAACGATTCGAAATGATAGCGGTTAAAAGCTACTCGCGCCTGACTCTCGGTTCGATAAAGATCGGCCAATTCTCGCCATGCTGCAGCCCATCCGCCGGACTTCTGATTTTCCTCGCGTGCCAGTGTGAGCCAGGGAGTGAACGGGTCTTCGAACTCGAACTTTTCCTTTTTCAGCAACGCTCGCCAATGCTTGAGCTTCTGCCCGTCGAGAACCTTGTTCTCGGTTGTTACGGTGCCCGCCGCCAATAGATACCGGCCAATGTCCTCGGTTTCTTTGATCCAGTGCATCGCCAACTGGCTACGGATTTCAGCTTTGAGCTGACGTAACTGCTTTTCGTATTCGGCATTTACGTCGGCAGTATCGATGGTATGGGTTAGCTGGCGGGCGCTGGTAACAACTCCAGACAAAGCGTAATAGTCCTCGGTTGGGATGGGATCCAGCTTGTGGTCATGGCAGCGGGCGCACGTCACGGTCAGGCCCTGAAATGCTTTAGTCACTGTGTCAATCTGACTATCGACTACATCCAAGCCGATCGAGCGAAACTCAATGCAGTCGTCGTGACCCGCCTCTCCCAGCCGGAAAGAAGTAGTGCCAATCACCGACTCATTGATCCGTTCCTGCAGATTGATTCTCGGTTTCTCCAGCAGATCCCCAGCGATATGTTCGCGCACCAACTGGTCGTACGGCACATCCGAATTAAAGGCCCGGATCAGATAGTCGCGGTAGCGCCATGGGCCAATGATTTCGTAGTTCCATTCGTAACCATGAGTCTCTCCAAACCGCATCAGGTCTAACCAGTGGCGCGCCCACTGTTCGCCGAAATGCGGGGAAGCCATCAAGCGATCCACCAGCCGTTCGTAGGCATCTGCCGACCGATCTTGGACAAAGGATTCGATATCTTTCACCGTCGGCGGTAAACCCGTTAATACAAAGCTCAGACGGCGGATCAGGGTCTGCTTGTCGGCGGGGCGAGCGGGCGCCAGGCCTGCCTTTTCCAGGGAAGCCAAAATGAAGCGATCAATGGGAGTACGGGCCCAGGAGACTCTGCTGACGTTAGGCAATTCCGGTTTGCGTACCGGCTGAAAAGCCCAATGTTCCTGGGTGAGCTTTTTGTAGAAATCGGGATGGCCGGTGGAGAGTTTCGCTGGAGCCTCCTGCGGCCAAGGGGCCCCTGCTCGCACCCACTCTTCCAAATCTGCTATCTGTTCGCCCTTCAATTTATTACGACCCAAGGGCATCTGCAGAGTCTCGTGCCGGACGGCTTTGATCAAGAGGCTCTCTTCCGGTTTGCCTGGCACGACACCCGGGCCGCTTTTTCCGCCTTTCAGCACACGCGCATGCGAATCGAGCCTCAACGAACCAAATTGCTTGTCTCCTCCATGGCAAGAGTAGCAGTTCTGCGCCAGAAGCGGACGAATCCGTCTCTCGAAAAATTCCATGTCTTTTGGAGCCGGCCCTTGAGCCGCCCCGCCCGCCGAGATCGCGTGACAAAGTAAGAGAAGCAATGTGAGAAAGGAATGGATAATCCTACAGCATTGTGTCATCTGATTTGTGCCGATTCACTAAATCTCGCAGTGTCGACCTTTGAAGACCTGCGCGATTCGAAAAGAAACTGTTGGCGTCCAGCGCGTCTCCATTGCGCGAGAAATGAAATGCTGTCATAGAAGCTGGATTCTCAGAAATGATCCCAGCCCCATTTATCACCCCACCGGAAGCGTCGGAAACGGTACCGACTATGGTCCCCCGATTGCCCTGCCCCAGGAGACTCCGCAGATTAGACAAAAAGTCAGCGTGGGAATGCGCTCTTATATCTCCCCTGGTTTAATTGGTGAACATTAGAAATGCTTTTCTTAAACTTAAGCAACGAATCGGTGAATGTCAATGAAAAATACTGCAATGCCGTACCCGGAAACTTCGCCTGTTCAACTCGTCGTGCGGTTGGCCTGCCATCTTAGCCGTGCTCTTCGTAGCGTTGCTTCCAACAGTGGATGCTGCGAGGCGAACCCCTCAAGGTCTCGGCCGTTTGCATCCACAGAAGCTGCCCACTGGCTGCCCGCAGAACGATTCGACAGACGTGAGCGACACTCAGTGTAAGCTGAGCCCGACTCGATTTTGTTGCAGGTGTGATGGTGAGATCAGAGCAGGAATTGAAGACTTCACTACCCAGTCTAAAAACTTCACTTGACCCGCCCATTCTTGATCAACGGGCTCAGGGCGGGCTTGTATCTCCGACAGACTCCCAGTGAGAAGAGGCGTCTTGCAAGACGCCTCTTCTCAATTCAGGTTTTGGTTAAAAGGCGTATCGGATCCCAAACGAAACTTGACGGCTGCCTTGGGTTGCAGTCAACCTCCCAAACGTGGAAGACGTTAAGGTCGTGTTGAGGCCACCCCAGACCATGTGATTAAACAGGTTAAAGATTTCAGCGCGAAATTCAACCCGATGCCTCTCTTTGATCGTAGTTGTCTTGAGCACACTCAGATCGAAGGTGAAAGCCCCAGGCAAACTTATTGGCCTCACTTCCGAATCGCCCAGCAAGAACCTTCCGGCAAATAAGGGATCGGAAGGCGGAATGGCAAAAGCGGCGCGATTCAAATATGGCTGGTCGGCACCTACGTCACCCGTATATCGATTGACGCCAGCCACCACATTCGCCCTTGAAGTTCCCCGGTACCGATTTTGTCGGCCAGAGCTAACCCCTGCAGGCAGGCCGGATCGCCAATTCCATATTCCTGCAAGTTGCCATCCCTGGACAAACCGATTATTCCCCCGCGGAACGTCCCAGAGCCAGTGAGAGAGAAAATTATGGCGCACATCGTTGTTGCCGCGACTATTTTCAGATACCGTTCCACTAATCCCATCAGGATATGAAGTTTCTGGCGGCCGATTGAAATAACCTCCCTGCCCACCCGCCCATTCATGAAGTGCATGTGACCACGCATAGTAGCTATTCACAGAAAGGCCACGCGCCACATTGCGCTTGAAGGTGGCTTGCAGGGAGTGATAGTTATCGTAAGAGGTCCTACCCCATAAATTAACATTGCAGCAGGGATCCACAGTGTCACCGCCACCTGGTTTGGCGGCGTTCGGGATAAAAGGATTTAAAGTCCAGGCTCCGCCTAATACTCCTATATACTCACTGTGATTTCCCACGTACGCCAATTGGAACAGATTACTGCCTCCCAAGGCGCGCTGGAGTGAAACGTTCCATTGCCGGGTATAGCCGATACTCATGTTCGGAGCATCGAAGCTTAGGTCTTTCCGAGCTCCTGGGGGCAGTTTCGCGCCAACAAAACTGACCGGAAAAGCCAAGCCAGGCACATCATTCCGATTAACACTACTAATGTTCGCCGAATTTGTACCCGTCCTGAAGCCTGCGTGTGACGACGGATCCGTACCTAGGATGGAGATACCAAAACCTCCTCGAAGCACGGTTGTACTATCTCCAAAAAGGTCGAGAGCCGCTCCCAAGCGGGGAGATATATTCTTGTAGCGCCCGTTTCGCGTCACCTCACCCAATCGGGTAAAGTACTTGTCATTTACCGGATCGAAGATATCCGTACCAGGAGTAATAAAGTTAAAGGGAGTACAGACCTTGCAGTTCTGGGCATGGCCGAACGGGGTACCGTTTGGACAGGTGGGACAGGAGTCGCTTTCCCTCTTCAAGAAGCCAACGCGGCCATTGGGCAGTGGGTCGTTCACGGTTTTCCCCTCCCAATCCCATCGAACTCCTAAGTTCAGGGTCAACCGGGAACTCACCTTAAAGTCGTCCTGTAAATAGGCACCGCCGTTATAAACAACTCCTCCCATGGGAAAAGGGGCCGCGCCCCATCGGTTGTTGGCCGTGAGTGGGCTGTTTTTGGCCAGATCATCCAGCGTCTCGTAACTGTAGTCTGACCAAAAGTCAAAACCCTGAAGATGCACCACCCGGCGCAGCTCAGCTCCAACGGAGATTTGATGTTTTCCGCGCACCAGCCGGAAATTGTCACTAATGAACCGACCGATGCCGTCGGACGCCACATCGCCATTATGCGGAATAGCACCGGTTTCCCATTCCCCTTGAAGGGTTAGCCGTCCTCGGGCAGCCGGTGAAATGAGACCATCGACACCACGAAAGGTGTCGTTAAAGACATTCCAATAGGCGAGTCCATAGCCAAATTCATTGGTGGTGGTGGGATTCAACGATACATTCCAGCTGAATTTGACATTTTCGTTGTGATTATCAGTACGCAGCGGATATTTCTCGTAGCCTCCATTGGTAGCGGTATTTTCTCGCTCTACACTGTTGTAGCTATAACGAAAGTAGACCTGATGACGGCCCAGGTTGAAGTCGACTCGCGGTGCGTGAATTTGATTATTAATCTTGTTACTGCCGATTAGGTTCAGCACGCCGATTCGTGGGTCTCGCGAGGAGACTTGTTGGGGGTTCGGGACCAAGTCAAAATACTGTTTGAGAACGGGTGGGAGCGTATTTTTGAAACTTTGTGTGGGAGCATTGAATTGATACGTAGAAGGCGTCGTGTTGCGTATCTGCTCGTAGACATAGAAGAAGAATATCTTGTCCTTGAGGATCGGCCCCCCGATGCTTCCCCCATTCTGATGACGACTGAAATCACCGAGCTTTTGACCCGAGGCGTTTGAGAAGAACTCATTGGCCTGGAACCTCTTTCCTCGCCAGAATTCGAACAGCGAGCCGTGGAAATCGTTACTGCCAGACTTGCTGATAAACGTAACCTTGCCCATGCTTGATCGTCCCACCTCAGCTGACATATTGGTGGTGTCAATGTTCACCTCTTGAACAGACTCGACACTGATGGCATTGGAGTCTACAATTCCGTTAGCAACCTCCGTAATGTCGATCCCGTCCAACGTGACGTTAGTGGAGCCCCAGGAGTCATGGGCGCCATTGTAGCTGATGCCAGTCGGGGTTCCTGGGGAAGGGACCCTTCCCGATTGACCGCTGTAATTCGAGGTTAAAATTGCTCCGGGCTGCAAGAGCAATAGCTGGGTAAAGTCTCTGCCGTTGATGGGAACGGTATTGACCGTCCTGGCTTCCAGGTTTTCACCCAAAGTTGCGTCGACTTGATTCACTAAAGGGGCGGCGGCAGTCACTTCGATTTGATTGGTGACCTCTCCGATTTCCAATTTAATATCGATGACCTTCCGGTCTCCTGCCGCCAGAATGAGTCCACTTTGAACATATTTGCGAAAGCCCGAATACTCTGCGGAGAATACATAGCTTCCCGGTGGCAACGAGCTGAGCACATAGATGCCACTGCTATTGGTCGCCACCTCGCGCGTGAACTTGGTCTCGCTGTGCGTGGCCACGATCTTGACATCCGGTACCAGCGCCCCCGCGGGGTCTGTGATAACCCCAGAGAGCTCTGCGCGGGTGATGCGCACATCTTGCGCAATAACGGGAGATGCTCCCGTCAAGGCCAACACAACAACAGCCAAGAATATATGGAAAGGTGCCATTCGGCGGGATGTCATCTTGAATCCTCCTTCTGAGTACTTCTCTTGCTCAATTTCTTGTTAAATTGGAGACACGGGACGAGTACCACATGCAATTACAGACTGTCAAGAAAAAAGATGCAGCCCGCCCGATCTTTTTTGAGAGAATACGGGCACTACGACAACGGAATGCGAGTTTTTCGCAGGTGTAATCGTGAGACTACGACAGAAATTGAGACGCCAAGTTCTAGCCGCGCTGCTTCTCGTGACCTTCTTCGCCCTATCGATTGCAATCGTGCGGTCTGAACCAGACCAAACGGATACCGGCAACCGAGTGATTGATGAAGGTAGTGCCCTTCCCATTGCAGACAAGCCCGCTGCCGTCTCTTATGTGAGCCCAGAGGAGTACTTCAGGATGAATCCCCAAACTCCAGGGCTTGGGAGGGAGCATGTGCTCGAAATGCTGAGAACTGGGCGCAAGGTGCTCTTACCCAAGAAGAGTGTGATCCCGCCCGTTTGGGTCAACAAGGCCCAGGGTGATGCGAGCACGAGTCAGTATGTCGGATCGCAGGTGTGTGGACAGTGTCATTCAGACAAATACGAAAGTTTTCGCCGTACCGCCCACCACCGCACGTCACGGGAACCTGGCCGCGATTCAATTTCGGGCCGCTTCGACGCCGGGCAAAACATCCTGAGAACAAAAGATTCAAACCTATATTTCCTGATGAAGGCCGGAAAAGACGGCTTTTACCAGAGTGTCTTCGCGAAATACGATGCTCAATTCTACACTCATCGCCAGCGCATCGATATCGTTGTTGGCTCGGGCAATCATGGGCAATCCTATTTGTATTGGGATGGCAATTATCTGTTCCAACTACCCATCTCCTACTTTAGAGAAATCAACCGGTGGGTCTACAGCCCTGCTTATTGGGATGGAACGGCGGATTTCGCACGCCCGGTAACGGCCCGCTGTTTGGAGTGTCATGCCACTTATTTTGAAGAAATAGTCGGAACCATCAATGGATATCACAAAAAGAACTACGTGCTGGGCGTCGCTTGTGAACGGTGTCACGGGCTGGGCAGTGCGCACGCGAGGGATCACCAAAACCAGGCGAAGGAGGCAACTCGCATGGTGCAGCCCGGCCGGCTCAGCCGAGATCGGCAACTTGAGCTGTGCGCCCAATGCCATTCTGGCACAGGTCGCCGACTGCAGCCATCCTTCTCCTATCAGCCAGGGCAGCCTCTGAAGCAATACATTTTGCTGGATCATCAAGACGGGCGTCTCAAGGGGGGTGTTCACACGGATGATCAGCTGGCGCGATTGAGCCTAAGTCGATGTTTCCAGAAAAGTTCCACCCTGACTTGTATTACCTGCCACAACCCTCACGACCACGAGCGAGGAAACCTGGCACGCTTCTCAGCCCGCTGTAGGCAATGCCATCAACCTGATCAGTGCCAGGTGGCATCCCACCAGGAAGGAAACGCAACGAGTCGACACTGCGTTGATTGCCATATGCCGAGCCGTCGGGATAGCCACACCCAGATGCAAACGGCTGGCAGCGTTGTTTCCCCTGAGATTCGTGATCATTTCATTGTCCGAAGGCCCGAGGTAAGAGCTTCGCATTAGGATTTGCCGAAGCGGAAGGCTTTTATATGGAATCAAGGATTCTGGTGGGATCGGCATGCGCACTGGTGAGCGGGACTTTCAGATGGCACTTGGCATTCCCCTTGCATTTTTGCGAAAAGCTGGCGTTGGGAGAATATTTGGCTGTCTACTCAATTCTCGGACTGCTCCTCATACCTCGGTGGGTTACCTTTTTGACGCTGTCAGACTTTCACAGAATTTATGAACAAGCCCCCAGTCAGGCTCTTTGGCTGGCTTTGGACTTGCCGCTGGGTTGGGAATTGGCTCCATGCTTTTCGGCATTGGAACCGCGCGGCTGGGCATGAGTCTGGGAATACGCATCGTGAGTTTGACCGCCGTCAATGGCGCTTCACGCCGCGCTCGGAGTTGGCTGGAAAGTTAGTTGCCAATCATACCGAACAGACCGCAGGGCATGATAAGAAACCGCCGCTGTTGGACAGGTTGGACTTACGGTTCATTATTTTGCTCGACTGTCTTCAATCTCTCAAAGGTCTGGAGCTCCTGACTGGCTTGCTCCGACTGGCCGTTTTCCTGGTACAACTGAGCCAGAAGATAATGGACGTCGCGGTACTCAGGAGCGAGTTTGGCGCCCTTATTCGCGGCTGCAATAGCCTGCTCTAACTGGCCGCGCTTCCAATAGATCTTGGCCAGAAGGTAATGTACGCGAGGGAGGGTGGGAGCTTGTTTCTCGGCTTCCAGCAATTGGTGTACGGCCTTTTGCAGCTCACCCGTTTTCAACCAAACCTCGGCTAATCTCACTTGTGCCAGGGTATTTGTTGGATACAGCTGAACTTCGGTGGTTAACTCACGGATAGCCTCAATTTCAGCTCCTCTATTCAAATGTATCCGCGCTAGGTGATAATGGACCCAAGGGAAGCGTGGGTCTCTTTTCGCAACGATCATAAACTGTTCGAGAGCCAATTCTTTCAAGTCCAAGTTGAAGTAAGTTCGCCCGAGATAGATCCGAGCCATCAGGTGCTCTGGAGCCAGTTCGATGGTACGCCTCAAGATAGAAAGTGCCTGCTTCTCCTTTCTCTGCTCGAATAACACCATGCCGAGGTTATAGTGGAAGTCAGCCTCCAGTGGTTCTAAGGTAATGGCCTTGCGAAGGTTCTCCTCTGCCTCGCTGAACTGTTTAAGCGCAGCCAGAGTCAAGGCGTAAAGTCGACGATAGTGAGCGTTGTTTGCGTCCTGCTCCACAGACTTGCGAGCGGCTACCCAGGCGTCAACATATTGCTCCTTGTTGAACTTTTCCACTGCGTCCTCATAGTAGGAGGATTGGGCCAAGGCTGCTGACAGATAGAAATGCCCATGAACAAAGAAACACGCTATGAAGACGCAGACTCTTCGCACCCTTTGTTCTTCCTTAGTCAGCTTATTCATCGAAAATCCGTAGTCAGGTCTCTTTTACTCTCTTTTAGCCTATAGTGTCGGTCGGCGACGATCTTCTGAAATTCCTGAACCTTCCCATCTGTCCATCTCACCATGAGCCTTTTCACAGTTTGGGCCGACCCTAGGCCGAAGTGCACCCGCAGGTCATTTGTCGATTGATAACCGGAGCCACCTCGGATTTCGCGCATTTGCCGTCCCTTCTCAAGCTCTACAACAACCCGTGCACCAATGGCACTGCGGTTGGTTGGATCGCCTTCTAAAGTGAGAATCAGCCAGTGCCCATTCCGGTTCCCTCCGTCGTTACGAAAGAGCGAAGGTGGACCGTCCATGCTATTCACGGCAGCATCCATGTCACCGTCGTTATCAAAGTCAGCAAAGGCCGCCCCCCGGCTGGATTGTGGTTGGGCTAGCCCGGCTCCCACGAGGCTAGCTATTTCCCCAAACTTGCCATTTCCAAGGTTATGAAACAACAGTTTGGGTTGTTTAAACCGGGTACCAATTTGACCCTTATCAACTTGGGGGTAAATATGGCCATTTGAGACAAAGACGTCCTCCCAACTATCATTGTCAAGATCGACGAAGCCCGTCCCCCACCCCAACAGTGTCCAGCTCGGAAAAGCGATGTGGGCATCGTATGTAACGTCCCGGAACCGTCCGTTGCCTAGGTTGCGATAGAGAGTGTTGTAGTCCTCCGAGAAGTTGGTCACATACAGGTCAAGGAATCCGTCGCGATCAAAGTCCCCGAGGTCAATTCCCATGGAGGCCTGGGATCGGCCATCCTCGTTGAAAGCTATTCCGGAAGGCAGTCCAACTTCTTTAAACGTTCCGTTTCCCTGGTTCTGGAAGAGGAAGTTAGGCATTGAATCGTTAGCGACAAAGAGGTCAACGTCGCCGTCGTTGTCGTAGTCTCCCCAAACCACTCCCAGTCCGTAAGCCGCAGAAACTGCCGTGCCTGTTCTTTGAGTAACATCACTGAATGTCCCATCCTTGTTATTGTGGTAAAACACATCGGCTGCCGGCTCCAAGCCCTTGGGCCCGCACAACACCTCTAAGCCGCGGTATGGGCAAAGGACCTTTTGATCATCCCGCAGAACGTAGTTGGTCACATAAAGGTCCACCCAGCCATCGTTGTCGTAGTCAGCAAAGGCAGCGCTAGAGCTCATACCCGCATCAGCCACCCCTGCCATGGCTGCGACATCAGTAAAGGTCCCATCTCCGTTGTTGCGGTACAGCGTGTTCGGACCATAATTGCACACATAAAAATCCGGCCAGCCGTCGTTGTTATAATCCCCGACAGCCACACCCAGTCCCCACTGATTACCTTCCACTCCAGCTTGCCTGGTCACATTCGTAAAGGTTCCATCGTGGTTATTCCTAAAAAGCGCGTTGGAAACGCTTCGTTTCCCCGTTGCCAGCTCCTCCCATTTCCCACCGTTCACAAAATATAGGTCAGGCCACCCATCCCGATTGTAGTCTATCCAGGCCACACCCCCACTGATGCTCTCGAGAATATACTTCTTCTCCGGCCCCCCGCTGCTATGGCGGAACTCGAGACCCGCCTTTTCGGCGATGTCGACAAAATGAGTGCTCGGGACCTGGTTCGGCGAAAGCAGGTGACTGTAGCTCGGTATCACTTTGAACCTTCCCGAGCAGACGGCAGAAGAGAAGATTATCCCTGCGCCGGCCAGTAGGCCACCTAACAGTACCGACCTCACCCTGTATCCTTTTAAAAAACTTCTTCGGATTGCCTTTTTTGAAGTTGGAAAAGCCATTACCAAGCCCATCTGCTGGCCGCGGTCCTCGCCAATCGTTCGATCCGGTTTAAACTCCGCGTGCTTCACTTTTCGGTCTCGACGACCGCCACTAGTGTTTCGCTTGTCTCTGATAAAGCTCTAAACGTTGGCGAATCTGATTCGCCAGCCCCTCAGCATGAGAGACTGAAGCTAACTCGAGTGCGGTTTGTGCCGTTGTAACAGCCCGGTCAAACTGGCCCGCGGCTGCGTAGGCAGATGCTAACGTGCTGAGGATTGGCGCACTTCGATATTCAGTCATTCTGGAAGCCTGCTCGGCAAACTTAATGGCCTGACCTGCATTGCGTCTCTTTGGGTTTGGGTGCACAGCTAGAATCTGCGCAATCGCGGTCAGTGGCGCCGGCCAATCGGGTTTCAGCTGCCGCGCTTTTTGGAAGTGTTGAAAGGCCTCATCCAGTCGGCCTATCATCGTTAAGGCTAAGCCCAGGTTGTTGTGGGCTTCGGCATAGTCAAGCTTGAACTGCAAGGCCTGACGATAGTGACTGATAGCTTCATCAAGGTTTCCCTCAGCTGACAGTTCGTTAGCCAGATTGTAGTGCGCTTCAGGGTACTGTGGCCTAAGCTCGAGGGCCAGACGGTAGTGGCGGATTGCCTCCCCAAGACTGCCCTGTCCGGAGAGCGCATTGCCCAGGTTGTTGTGCACTTCGGCATAATCTGGTCTAAGCTGCAAGGCTTGACGACAGTGAGTGATGGCTTCATCGAACTTGCCTTGAGCCAACAACACGCTCGCTAGGTTGGCATGCGCTTTGGCATGATTGGGTTTGAGCTGAAGAGCCACGCGATACTGGTTGATGGCTTCCTCCAGCTTGCCCTGTGACTGAAGGGCAAAGCCCAGATTGTAGTGGTGCACGGAGGCATCGTCAGGCTTAAGTTGGAAAGCTTGACGATAGTGCCTTAGCGCATCCTCGTATTGGCCCAGAGCCGATAACGCGTTGCCCAGATCGTTGTACACTTCGGCATAGTCAGGCTTGAGTTGGAGTGCTAGACGATAGTGATAAATGGCTTCGTCAAATTTGCCTTGTTCTGCTAGCGCTAGAACATTGCCCAGGTGGCTGTGCGCCTCAACGTGGTTAGGATTGATCTGCAAGGCTTGGCGGTAGTAGCTAATAGCCTCGTCGACGCGCCCGACTTTCCTGGCGTTGACACCAACCTGGTAGAAAGCCTCCGCATCGGCAGGCGCTAATTGGGTCGCGCGCAAGGCCGCCTTCCGCGCCTCTTCAAACTTACCTGCCCATCCGAACGTCGCTGCCACGTTGCGCAATGCGATGCCATGGGAATTAGAGTCGAGCTGGCGTTCAACTTTTTTCGTTACCCTTTGGATCGACGCCTGGTTCCACGTGCTCGTAGCGTGCACGATGCCTTGGTCGCTCATCGTCTGGATCAACGCCAGCGCGAGTAAGCGGTTGCCTTCGATGGTCGGATGCAAGTGATCGAGGAACTGGTCTTCGCCCGGGGTGCCGTGCTCTGACTGACGCTCCGCCAAAGCCACAAAATCGACCAGGGGCACTCCTCGGTCGGCGGCTACCTTGGTGACGAAATCCTGCGTTCGTGTCAGGGCGCGCAGAGGGCAAACATCCTCGTCGCGTGCACGCAGGAAGGATGCTTTTGCTGCATCATAACGCTTCAGCTCCCACAGCACCTGTCCCCGCAAGTAATGGATGTGGGCATAGCGATCGTCGATCCTGGCTGCTCTGTCAACCGCTTCCAACCCCTCATCCCATTTACCTGCCGCGTTAGCCTTTCTGGCGCGATCGAACAGCGACTGCCAGTCCCTGAGATCGGCCTCGCTAAGGCCGTTACGATGCTCGCTCTTGAAGGGGGAACAGTGCCTCAGGTTTGAGGCGGGTGTTACGAGTATAACCCTCGCTCCGACCGACGCCGCGATGTCAATCATGCGTGTCAGATTATAATGATAGTGATCAAGCACCTGCTTTTGAAATTCGTCGTCACGATGATAAGGTTCGGTCCCAATGGCCTCATTTTTTTCCAAAATCGTCTCAACCTCGCCGGGCAAAGGGTTCCCTTCCCCTGCTTTTCTAAGGTGTTGACCACTCAGCCGATCGACGATTTTCTTGAGTGCCGAGTAAATGCGGGTTCGCCCCACGACCGCACCCACCGCGCGTATGGCTGGGGGCGTCTCGATGATCCGGCCATAAGTCCGCTTCTCTAGAAATTCGTTATGACCGGAGTAGATGATAAACAGATCGGGTCGATAACGGATCAGCTCTTCCATCAATAGGGCGACTCGGTAGCTGGCATAGCTGATGCCGCCCGCATTAATCACTTGCCATTGGCGCGACGGATCCGCGTCGGGCAACAGGGCGCGCATCCACCCGCAGAAGGAAGTCGTGTCGTTATATGGGTGGCCGTAGGTTGTCGAACCACCCATACAAAAAACTCGATACGTGCCAGCTGGCTTGGCCTTGGCGAAGCGTTGGAGGTTAAAAAACCGCAGTCTATTCTTCGCTGTCACCAGGTAGGCATTGCCGTCTGGCCCAGTCTCTTCTTCGAAAAGGGGTATAAGAGACGAAAAGCCCACGTAGGGGTCTTCGTTGTACAGAATCGGCTGCACGCCGCACAGTAAGAGAACGAGTTCGGACAGCAGGAAAAAACCGCAGACGACTACCCCAGAGAAAACCACTTCCTTCCAAAAGGGGATTTTCAACTGGGCAGAAAGTGGTTTGTTCAGGCTGGCCTCGGCTACAAGTTCAGGGGGCTTGTTGTCAGCCGCTGGTTTCATGTGTGAGATTAGCTACTCCCTGATTTTGTTCGAGTGAACCACAACTCGTTAGATTTTTCTAGGAGTTTATCGAGCACGTCATAAGGATAGAGCGATTCCAGAATCGCGCCACCGGGCGGGTTCGGTTCCTTGACTTTGGGTGAGGTTGCCCAGGGTGTTGTTGGTGTATTTCTTCCACTTGCCGGCCGAGTCGGTGATGGTGGTGACATTGGCCAGGTAGCTGGTACTGGTGTTGAAGCTGCCGTTGGGCAGGTCGACACGGTTGGTCCGGCCCAGCGCGTCGTAGGTGTAGGTGGTCCAGCCAGGCGTTTCGGCGCGCCTTGATCCAAACAGGTTTGGATTTCCCCATCGGAGAGCAAATATTTAAGATCTAAGGGCCTCAATTCGTACTCGGATGGGGCACAGCCGACAAGGCACAATTTGCTATTTGTGCTCAAGGGCTGTGACCCTAACTTGCCGCCCTACGAGGTTGTGAATCACGATTACGACACTCTCCTCATCTGGAGGAGCCAGCAGCTAAACGCTCTGAAGTAAGTGCAAGACTCGACATATTGCTGTCCGCGTTCGGAGAATGGCATCCATCAGCATACGCACTTGCAAAACGGAAAGGGTACTGTAGAGAACACAGGTCCTTTTCTTGCTTGGGTCATCTTCAACCGGGAGATTCTAGAACAGCGTATAGATGAACGGCGCCACGGCAGAACCTGAAGTGAGAACGATCAGGCTGCCGAGCAAGAGAAGACAGAGAATTGCCACTGGCTTTTTGCGCCGGCATTTGCCAGGGTGTCCTTCCACCGATTAACGGGTATTGTCTTATTTCTCCTCTTGTTCCTGACTTCGCGCTCTTAGTTTTTCGTAAGCTTCCAGAGCTTGCCGTGACTTTTCCGTTTCACCCAGCTGTCGGTATGCCAGGCTGAGCTGATAGTACACTTCTTTTGCGTTTGGAAGAAGGCTGGCTGCCTTTTGAAGCTCAATGACTGCTTGCTCATACTCCTGGCGCCTTTGAAAGAGCTTAGCCATCCCCAAGTGAGCCATTCCATGGTTCGGAGCTTTCTCCAGAACTTTAGTTAGTAGTTCGCGAGCTTGTGCGTCTTCTCCATTCTCGTAGGCTATCATTCCCTGAAAGAAATAGGGGGCTGTCTGATTAGGATTCAGTTCCAGACTCCGCTCCAAATGCTTTTTGGCGAGCTCATAGTCTTTTGTGAGAAAAGCACAATATCCCAAGAATCCATGACCTTCCGGGTGCTCTGGCTTTAGCTCCACGTACCGCTGATAACACTTTATTGCCTCCTTAATCTCGTCACTATCGAGGCGGGCCGTCAGTGCCTGACCCAGTGAAAAAAGTGTATGAGGGTTGTCAGGCTCCATGAGCCGGAGGCGTCTCAGCAGTTGGATAGCGTGTTCTGGAAGGCCAGCTACCAAGTGGGCATGTGCACTCTCAAAGAGGATAGTCGAGCAATAGGGCGCCAGGTTTCTTGCCCGTGTTGCATACTGTACAGATCGAGATGGATCGCCCAGTCGGCGGCCAATTCGTGAAAGTCCATGAAGGGTGGCGGCAGATTCTGGATGTGACTCCAGATAACGAAGGTAAGACTGTTCTGCATCAGCATAGCGACCGGCCAAGGTCTGAACATCAGCCAGGACCCTGTAGTAATTGGCAGCAACGCTCGAAGAAAGGACCTCCTGAATGTATCCTGCGGCCTGGGTGAGTTTTCCTTGTTCAGCATGGAGACGGGCTAGACCAAGCAGGATGTCAGGCTGAGATGGAAACACTTGGCGGCCCTTTTGGAGCGTCTCAGACGCCTCAGGACTTCGGTTTTGGCGGCGGTATAGGCTCGACAAAAGCAGAAAACCATCGGGCTGTTTCGGATTCAGTTGAACTGCCTGGAGAAATGCAGCTTCTCCTTCTTTCCAGCGGTATTCTGCCATCAAGATTGTACCCATAAGGCCCAGAACCCTAGGGTCTCTGGGCTGTGATGCCGCGTGGGGCTGCAGACTTCTTTCCGCCAGGCTGTAATCACCATTTAGAAAAGACAATTGGGTCGAGCGAAGACCCTCCGGAATTTGAGCTAGGGCTAGGAAAAGCTCCGGCTTAGGATCCGGAGTCCCACTGTATTCCTTCTCCATCAAACGAGCTCTCGTTAAGTGGCGTTGCAGATCCGGTACGGAATCGTCCCACCGACTCGCTGCCTGAAGCCTCTCCGCCGCAACTTTGAAATCCCGGCGGCCCATGTCGAGCAGAGCCAGGGATCGATAGGCGCGCGCAGCAGAATTTCTGTAAGCTTTTCCCGAGCTCATCAAGTTGTCGGCGGTCTTCTGGTCAGGAATTTCGCGTTGCAGAATGAGGGGGGCTCTTGTCAGAGAAAACACTCGCCGGAGCGTGCCCAGGGTGAGCTGCGTATTGTCAGGTACCGGGAGGCCCTGCAACCGAGTCACTCCTCCTCCCGATGACTTCATTAACGCTTCGGCAATTTCTAGGTGAGGCTTCGCCTCGTCCAACAAAGAAGGGGAGGCATGGACAAGGGCTTGCCCATACAGATAGTGAGCCGCATAGGCAAACTCCGCCTGGATCCGATCAGAACTGCGGCCCTGCTTTGCCCTCTGGCTTACGAGTGACACGGCTTGTTTTAGACTGGGAATTGCCTTTTTGAAAGCCCCGGACTGGTAGTTCAGTTGGCCCAGAAACAAATATGGCAAGGGATTGCCAGGATCGGCAGTGATAGCCAGATCCAAAGAACGAACCGCCTCCACGAGGTTGCCTGCGATGGCAGATGAGAGTCCCAGATAAAAATAAGTTAAGTCGTGAGCTGGGTTTTGTTTTGACCCTTGCTCAATAGCCGCGACGCCCTCTTTGAGCCGGTTCAGCAGAAGGTAGGTCAAACCGAGTTGATAATGGCCCTGGGAAAACTGAGGGTCGAGCACGATGGCTCGACGGAATTCTTCGAGGGCTTCCTTCCAATGATCCGTTTCCTGGTACGCCCGTCCCAATCGAACTCGAAGCAGAGCCGAGTCTCCCAACAAGCTTTGCATCTGTTCAAATACTTTCTTGGCCCGGAGCAATTGCTGCTGATTCAGATAAGCTAACGCGAGCGTGAACTGTACGTCAAGATCCGAGGGATCGAACTCCCGCGCCTTTTCTAACTCAACCGCTGCTTTTTCATATTGTCTTTCTGCTAGGTAGAGCTTAGCCAACAAAAGACGGGCAGGAGCCTGGAGAGAAGCCAGGGGCAGGGATTCTTTTATTTCCTGTAGATTCCGAGACTTGCGGGAAACGAAACTAGCCGAGGACGGCGCCAATTCCAGACACTGCTCCACAGCATGGATGCCGTCCTGGTATCGTCTTTCGTAGAGATAGACATACCCAAGATCAATTAAGGTAGGCTCGAACAAGGGAACATTTCGTAAAGCCTGCTGATATGCTTGCTCCGCGACCCCGAATTCTCCTAGTTGGAAATGACTATCCCCGATTTGGTCCAGGGAGGTGCCCAAGATAAATCGATAGTGACTTTCAGCGAGCTCGAACTCCTCGCTTTGTAGGGCTTGCAGGGCCTTTTGGAAATGTATTGCAATGCTATTGTGGGGATCGTCCTCCCCCAGCAACCTCGGGGGTAACGTCATGAAAATCAGAAGAAGCGGAACAGATCTCTTGAAGGAGGAAAGGGACTTCAATCTTTGCATTCCAGATCACACTAAACCGGGCACACCGGTTTTATCTTCGATCGAATTGGCAATCTTGATTGGGCGTCCGATCGGAGTCATGACGGTCTTCTCCCAGTCGATACCGAAGGGCTTATAGATGGTTGCAAACACGTCGCCCATTGTGACCATCCGTTCAGCCACATAGGCACCCTTCTCATCACTGCCCCAATGACTTGTCCGCCGCGAATGCCACCTCCTCCCAGCAACAAAGACCAACAATGAGGCCAATGATCGCGGCCACCTTTAGGGTTGACGTGCGGGGTTCGGCCGAACTCTCCCATGACAATGACGATGGTGGACTCCAGAAGTCCCCTTTGTTCCAAATCCTCCAGCAGAGCTGACAGCGTTTGGTCGAGCAAAGGAGCCTTCTTGCGATGCCCCTTGTCGTTCTCACCATGAGTGTCCCAATTGCCGACCTCGGCAGGTGTCCAATAGGCGGTGAGGAATCGGCATCCCCCTTCAACCAATCGTCGAGCCAACAGCACGCTCTGACCAAAACTTACCCGACCATAGTCTTCCTTGGTCTTTTCGGACTCCTGGGAGATATCGAAGGCCCTTTTGACCGTGGGAGACAGAATCATTTTCAGCGCCTGTTCTATGAAAGGGCATGTCAAGAACAAACTTCAACCTCGGCGGCTGGCCAAGGAATCTTTCATGGACAGCTTGCCCCTTCTCCGTCGGGAGTTGCTTCCAGCTTCCCCAGGTCCCCAGCTTCTCTC
>Ga0194132_10005006_pt1 | contig 22015 bp, 17 predicted proteins | sample TA2KigOf80mmetaG_FD_148612 | JGI IMG/M metagenome (GOLD analysis project Ga0194132, IMG submission 148612) | Freshwater microbial communities from Lake Tanganyika, Tanzania - TA2015054 Kigoma Offshore 80m | ecosystem: Environmental > Aquatic > Freshwater > Lake | place: Tanzania: Lake... | reverse complement strand
TCGCTCGTCGGTACCTGGATGCAACAGGTGGCGATGAGCTGGCTGGTGTACCGGCTCACGGACTCGGAGCTCCTGCTGGGGGTCATCGCCTTCGCGGGCCAGTTCCCGGGGTTGATCATGGCCCCCTTCGCGGGTGCGCTCGTAGATCGCTGGAACCGCCACCGCATGGTCGTCGTGGCGCAGACCCTGCTCATGTTCCAAGCCACGGTGCTGGCTGCGCTCGTCCTGACGGATCGCGCAGAAGTGTGGCACCTGGTCGCGCTCGCGATCTTCTCCGGGCTCGTGAACGGAGCGGACATTCCCGCGCGCCAGTCGCTCCTGGTTCGGCTCGTCGGTGGCACGGAGGATCTGCCGAACGCGATCGCCCTCAACTCGTCGATGTTCAATGCCGCGCGGCTCGTGGGGCCCGCCGTTGCCGGCGTCCTGATCGGTTGGGTAGGGGAGGGGCCTGTCTTCCTCTTGAACGCGCTCAGCTACGTAGCAGTGCTGTCCGCGCTGTTCGCCATGCGGCTCCCCGTCGAGCGCGGTGGTCCCGCTGGCGACATGTTCGCGCACATCCGCGAAGGCTTCGCGTATGCGTTCGGCCATGCGCCGACGCGCGACATGCTGGTCCTCTTCGCGGGTGTGTCCCTGGTGGGCGTGCCGTACATCGTGCTGCTTCCGGCGTTCGCGCGTGACGTGCTCGGGGGTGATGCACGGACGCTCGGCCTGCTGACCTCGTGTGCGGGGTTGGGAGCGTTCGGCGGCGCGCTCTCCCTCGCCGCGCGGGATTCCCTGTCGGGGATCGGACGGCTGGTCGTGCGCGCGACCGCTGCCCTCGGCTTGGTGCTGGTGGCGTTTTCCGCCTCGCGGACGTTCCTCCTGTCCGCATCGCTGCTGGTGCTGAGCGGCTTCGCCCTCATGATGGCTACGGCCTCGGTCAACACCGTCATCCAGACGCTGGTCAGCGACGACATGCGGGGGCGTGTGATGGGCTTCTACGCCATGGTGTTCATCGGCGTCACCCCCGTGGGCAGCCTGTTCGGTGGCGCGATCGCGACGCGCCTCGGTGCGCCGGTGACCGTAGCGCTGGGTGGGCTGGGTTGCGTGGCGCTGGCTGCGCTGTTCGGGCCGAGGCTGTCGCACCTCGGGGACGAGATCAGGCGCAGAGAGGAATCGGGCGTGCTGCCCGAGGTGGCGAGCGGGCTACAGACGGCGAGCGAGCTCCGCCCGCGAACTTAGCCGGAGGCTCGCCGCTCAGCCTTGGTCGAAGCCGAGCCGCGTCAGGACGTCCATGAGTAGACGCGCGCACCCCTGCACGTAGGCGTCCTGCGAGAACGCATCGGTCGCGGCGGCGCCGATCGAAAGCGCCTCCCAGATCTCCGTGGCGGAGAGCCGCGACTGGTCCCAATAGGAGACCTCGGCGTGCATTGCCATCTGCACCGACGTGGCACCCTGGGGAACCCAGTCGGTGCCGGTGCACTCGGCCATGACCTGACCCTTGGTCGGATCGAAGTCGCCCTGCCCGAAGGTCCTCTGCAGCCCGCGCCCTCGTAGGGCTTCGAGGAGCTCTTCATCCAGCCTGCCCTCATTCGAGCTCTGTGATGAGCCGAAAGCGAGCTGCACGATCGCCGTGCGGTCCCGGAGCGCTGCGAGCCAGGCCCAGCCTTCCACATCGTCTCGGACGACCACCTGGCCGGCTCCGGAAACGGGGAGCAGGGCGAAGGCGAGGGCGACGAGCCGAGCCGAGCGCGTCCAGGGCATTGCGGTTCCTTGGGTCCAGGAGATCGAGGAGCGGGTCTCGAACTTACTCCCGCCGCGTGGTTCGAACCAAACGCTGGGCGCGCTGACGGTTGGAGCCGGGGAGCATAGATTGCCGCCGGACGCTCACCCTCCCTCCGCTTCGATCATGCGCCTGCAGCCCCTCAGCGCACCTGCGCTCCACCTGATCTTCTCGGCGTCGTCAGCGGTCGCGATCTGGGTTCCCCCGGTCACCGCGAGCGCCCAGGCGCAGTGGGCCGAAGCGGACACGCGCAGGATCGTGGACAACGTGTCCGAGCTCCGGCTCGCGCCGGACCTCTCGCACCTCCGGCCCGGGGAGCGCGCCGCGGCCGCGAAGCTGCTCGAGGCAGGCCTGATCTTCCAGGAGCTCTACGAAGACCAGAACCACCCCGACGCGCTCTGGGCCCGCGCGAACGTGGCACCCGGGAGCGACGCGGCGATTCTCCACCGTCTCTACCAAGGGCCGATCGGCACCAACGGATCCAATCAACGCGTGCCGTTCTTGCCGGTGCGCCCGCCGTCCCCGGGCGGGAACGTGTACCCACTCGACCTGACGATGGGCGAGCTCGACGGCTACCTGAGCGTTCACCCGGACGAGCGGGCGGACCTCCTGGGGGAGCGCACGGTGGTTCGGCGGGCGACGGCGGAAAACCTGCGTGCCGACCTGGCGACGCTCGAAGGGCAGCCAGGCCTGAAGCTTCTCAACCCGCAGCTCGAGCCGCGGCTCGAGACCCTGCGTGCGGACCCCTCCAGGGCGTCATTCTATGCCGTGCCATATGCGGTGGCGTACGCAGGGCGCCTCGAGCGCGTGCACGGGCTCCTGGTCGAAGCGGCGGACGCGGTGCGCCTGGAAGACCCGGACCTCTCCGCGTACCTCCGGCTCCGAGCGACGGACATGCTCACGTCGAATTATGAGGCAGGGGACGCCGCGTGGGTGGCCGGGCAGTTCGTGAACCTCAACGCGCAGATCGGGAGCTACGAGACGTACGACGATGCGCTCTACGGTGTGAAAGCGTTCTACTCGCTGAGCTTGCTCGCCCGTGACCGCGCCCGCAGCGACGAGCTGGCGGCCGCGCTCACCGACATCCAGGAAATCGAGAACAGCCTGCCGTACGAACGCACGCGGAGCGTGCGCAGCCAGATCCCGGTGGGCGTATACAACGTGGTGGCGGACTTCGGGCAGTCTCGCGGCACGAATACCGCGACGATCCTGCCCAACGACGCAGACCACGCGCGCAAGTACGGGCGCACGATCCTGCTGCGCTACAACATCATGACGGAGCCGCGGCTCTTCGAGGGTGCGCGCGGTCGCTTCTGCGCCGCGGTGGCCGAGCCGCACTGCGCCGAGCTCTCCGTGCAGGGCAACTTCGAGCGCACACTGTGGCACGAGATCGGTCACTATCTCGGCGTCGACCGCACCGTCGACGGGCGCATGCTCGACGACGCGCTCGGCGCGGCCTCCGACCTGTACGAGGAGATGAAGGCCGACCTCGTCTCGCTCTTTTCGGCCCAGCGACTGCACGATGCCGGCCACTACTCCGATGCCGAGCTGCGGGCGTTCTACGCCGGGGGCATCCTCCGCGTCCTGCAGCTCGGCCCGCCGCGCCGTGATCAACCGTACCAGACCATGCAGCTCATGCAGTGGAATTGGTTCATCCGCGGCGGCGTACTCACGCTCGAGAACGGGCGGCTACGCATTCATCAGGATCGCTACCCGGCTGCGGTCGAATCGCTGCTGCGCGAGGTGCTCGCCATCCAATCCGCGGCCGACGTGCAGGCCGCGGGGCGCTTCATCGAGGAGTGGACGACCTGGGACCCGGCGGTGCACGGCGCGGTGGCGACGGCGATGCGGGGCGCTTCGTCGGCCGGCCGGGTATGGCTGGTACGCTACGGCGCGCTCGACGAGTAGCGCAGGGAGCCCGACGAAATGCCGATGACGCGCAGGAGGTGGACGTGTGTGTTGGTGGCCGCGGCTCTGGTAGCTCCGGCGTCGGCGTTCGCGCAAGGCGGCAACCCGTACGAGGGAGACCCCGCGGCCATCCGGGCCGGCCGCGCTCTGTTCGCGAACCGCTGTGCGGAGTGTCACGGAGCGAACGCGCGCGGCCTGAATGGGCCGGACCTCACCGTGCTGTGGGCGCGCCCGGTTCGGGACGAGCGGGTCTTCGCGACCATTCGGGGGGGCGTGTCCGGCAGTGTGATGCCCGCCAGCTCGGCTCCCGACCAGGAGCTCTGGGCCATCGTTGCGTACCTGAAGAGCGTGAGCACCGTCAGCGCTGCTGTGGATGCTCCGGGTGATGCCGCGCGCGGCCGCGAGATGTTCACAGCCACGTGCGTGCGCTGCCATCGGGTGGCGGGGGAGGGGGGCACGATGGGCCCCGACCTGTCGAACATCGGCCGCGTACGCACGCGTGAGCAGCTCACGCGCTCCATCCGGGAGCCGAGTGCGTCGGTGGCCGCGGGGTTCAGAGCCGTGACGCTGACGCTGCCGGACGGCGGGCAGGTTCGCGGCGCGACCAAGTCGGAGGACGCGTTCTCGATCCAGGTCGTCGATACGCGCGGCCGCTTGCAGGGATACTCGAAGGCGGACTTGCGCGAGCTGGTGCGCGAGGAACGCTCGCTCATGCCGGCATTCGCCGAGGATCGCCTGAACCAGGCGGCGCTCGACGATCTACTCGCTTACCTGGGGACCCTCCGATGAACGACGAGTTCGCTCGATCTCGCGCGGTCTGCGTCGCGCTGACTGCCGCCACCCTCGGACTGGGGCCCGCCGGCGCTTCGGCGCAGACTTCCGGACCCGGTGTCGGGGGCGACCTCGCGAGCGTCACGTACGAGCAGATCCGGGCCGGGTTGTCGGACCCCACGCGCTGGCTCACGTACTCGGGCGACTACTCGGGCCGCCGACACAGCCCCCTCACGCAGATCACGCCCGACAACGTGCGCCGCCTGGTTCCCATCTGGACGTTCCAGACCGGAACCGAGACGCGCGGGCGCGGCTTCGAGACCACCCCTTTGGTGGTGGACGGCGTTCTCTACGTCACCGGCTCGAACAACTTCGCATGGGCGCTCGACGCGCGGACAGGGCGGCCCTTCTGGCAGTACCGGCGGGACCTCCCCGAGGACCTCACGTACGGCTCGAGCGCGCCCGTGAACCGCGGCTTCGGTATCCTCGGGGACCGGCTCTTCATGGTGACGCTGGATGCACACCTGCTCGCGCTGGATAGGCGCACCGGCGGTGTGCTCTGGGACGTCGAGCTCGCGGACTACAAGGTCGGTTACGCAGCGACCGTGGCCCCGCTCGTGCTCGATGGCAAGGTGATCGTCGGCAACTCGGGCGGCGAGTATACCACGCGCGGATTCATCGATGCCTACGACCCAGAGACGGGTGCTCGGCTCTGGCGCTTCCATACCATCCCGGGTCCGGGTGAGCCCGGGAGCGAGACTTGGCCGGACGATCCAGAGATCCTCGCGAGCGGAGGCGGCGCCACGTGGATGACGGGCACGTACGACCCCGACCTCGACCTCATCTATTGGGGGACGGGAAACCCCAATCCCGACTATTACGGGGATCTGCGCCCTGGCGACAACCTGTACAGCAATTCGCTGGTCGCGCTCGACGCAGAGACCGGCACGCTGCGCTGGCACTACCAGTTCACGCCGCACGACCTGCACGACTGGGACTCGAACCACGTGCCGGTGCTCGCGGACCTCGAGTGGCGAGGTAGGCTGCGACAGGTCGTGATGCTCGCGAACCGGAACGGGTTCTTCTACGTGCTCGACCGCGTCACCGGAGAGCTCCTGCTCGGCAAGCCGTTCACGGATACGACCTGGGCCCGCGAGATCGGCGCCGACGGGCGGCCCATCGTGGTGAACGACGGAGGCCTCGGCTGCCTACCCGACCAGTGGGGCGGCACGAATTTCTACCCGCCTTCGTTCGACCCCGCGCTCGAGCTCTTCTACGTGACCGCGCGTGAGACCTGCGCCACCTATGTGCCGGAGGCACCCGCGTCGACGCCTGGACGGCCGAACATGGGCGGGGTGGTGTGGACCGATCAGGAGGCAGGGTACGGCGCGCTGCGCGCGCTCGACCCGCGCACGGGTCAGAGGGTCTGGGAGTTCCGCTATCCCACTCCGACGTTCGCGGGGGTGATGACCACGGCCACCGGGCTGGTCTTCGCCGGCGACCATCAGGGGAATTTCATCGCCTTCGAGGGCGCCACCGGCCGCAACCTCTGGCATTACCAGACGGGCTCTCGCATCTGGGGGCCGGGGGCAATGACCCACATGTTGGACGGCCGACAGCACGTGCTCATCCCGTCCGGGGCCACGCTCGTAGCCTTCGCCCTCCTCGAGGACGGTCAGGAATAGCGGGGGTCGGCCACCGGTGGGCTTGCCCGGCCAGAGCTGTGCCCCAATCATGAAGGCAAGTGCGCCCGAACGTTCCTCCTGGAGGTGCGATGAACGCCACTCGCCTTCTGTATTCTCTCGCCACCGCCCTGCTCCTACCCGTCGCAGTCAGCGCTCAGTATCCGGCGCGTGACGGCACCGTCGCCAATCGCGGCCCATACCTGTTCGCGGCCGCCGACTTCGGCATCGATGCTGGATCGGTGACGTTCAGCAAGGACATCGCGCCGATCCTGCGGCGCAGCTGTGAGAACTGCCACCGCGCAGGTGGTGGCGCGCCCATGTCGCTGACGACGTATCAGGAAGCGCGGCGCTGGGCGAGCCGAATCATGCAGCGGACCGCCATTCGCGACCGCATGGGCGCGATGCCACCGAACTTCGTCGAGCCCGGTGTGGGCATCCAGGACTTCAAGAACGACAATCCGCTGTCGGACGCCGAGCTCGCCAAGATCCAGGCCTGGGTGGCGAACGGCGCGCCCGAGGGCAATCCCGCGGATATGCCGCCCGCACGGGTGTGGCCGTCGGATCGGGGCTGGACGCTGGGTGAGCCTGACCTGATCGTGCGCGGTCCGGTCATGACGCTGCCCGCCGTGGGGCCTGATCGCTGGGGCGATATCGGTCTGATTCCGACCGGCCTCTCGGAGGATCGGTACGTCATGTCCGTCGAGGTGCGCGAGGTCAACGACATCCCGACCGATCAGGCAGTCACCACCGTGGGTGGCCGCTACATCTTCCACCACATGACGTACCAGAGCGGGGTGCTCAACGACCAGGGCACGGGCCTCGTCGACGGTACGACGCAGGGGTGGCCGATCCACGAAGTGGGACGGAACGCGGACCAGTTCGGGGACGGCGTCGGAATGCTCCTGCAGGCGAACTCGGCCCTCTGGCTCAACGCGTCCCATCTCCACTCGACTGGGTGGCGGGAAACGAGCGGCCACCTTGAGTTCGGCTTCAAGTTCCATCCGGTCGGCTACGAGCCGGAGTACCGGCGTGGTGGTGGGTCGGGCGGGAACGGGATCGACGTGGACATCCGGCCCAACGTGGGAGGTCAGGAGTTCCACTCGTACCGCGTGCTGCAGGATCACACGAAGATCCTCGCGTTCGAGCCGCACCTGCACGCACCCGGCGTGCGCATGTGCCTCGAGGCGATCTGGGGCATCAATCGCTTCACGCTCAACTGCGTGGGGTACGACCACAACTGGGTGAAGCAGTACCTGTACGAAGAGGAATCGGCACCGCTCCTGCCCAAGGGGACGATCCTCCACATCACCGGGTACCTCGACACCACGGAGGAGAACCCGAACCTCGCCGACACGCGTAACTGGGCAGGTGGCGGGCGGCGCTCGGTGGCGAACATGTTCATCGATCTCGGTACGTCGGTCCGGCTCACGGAGGAGCAGTTTCAGCGTGAGATGGCCGAGCGTCGCGCACGAATGCGCGACCGCAACCAATACGACATCGGTTGCCCGCTCTGTTGGGCGCCCGAGATCGCCGCGACCACGGAGCAGCAGCAGACCCAGGGGCAGCAGTGATCGGTAGGTCATCGATACTGGCGGCGGCCGCGTTGGCGTTGGGTCAGCCGGCCGCCGCGCAGGATGTCACCGGCACGATCCAGTACATGGGGGGGCAGATCGTGTCCCCCTCGTACGAAGGGTGGTGGCCGAACGAGGATGGCTCGTTCACGCTGTTCTTCGGCTACTTCAACTCGAACTGGGAGCAGGATTTCGACATTCCGATCGGGCCGGAGAACCACTTCACGCTCGTAGAGCCGGGTGCGCTCGACGATCTGTCGCGGGACTCGTATCAGACCGTCGGCGCCGACCAGGGTCAGCCGACGCACTTCTATCCTCGTCGTAACCCGTTCCTCTTCACCATGACCGTCCCAGCGGACTTCGGTGAGAAGGAGTGGGTATGGACGTTGAAGACGCAGGGGCAGACGGTGCGAGCGTACGGGATGCTCGCGACGGACTACCGCATCGACCCTCAGGTGATCTCGACCGAGGTCGGCGGCAACTTCGGCTCCCTCGACGATCGCCTGCGCACGAACTTGGCACCGGAGCTGGAGGTGGAGGGAGCAGCGCGGCGCTCGGTACGCGTGGGGGAGGCGGTTACCCTCGTCGCTCGCTCGAACGATCCGGACAACTATCCTCCTCGTTCGAACCGACGGCTGCCAGAGACCCTGGAGCAGCTCTACACCGTGCCCTCCGGCGTCGTCGTGCAGGGTGCACCCGGGCTCAGGATGTCGTGGATGGTGTACCGGGGGCCAGCGAACACCGTAACGTTCTCGCCGACGCAGCTGAAGACGTGGATGGACTCGCGTGTGTACGCCAACTCTGCGTGGTCTCCGCCATACGTGCTGCCCGAGGTGCCGACGGACGGTCGCTGGGTAGCGCAGGCGACGTTCAGCCAGGCCGGCGAATACGTGCTGCGCGCGGTGGCGAGCGACGGCTCGATGTTCACCTACCGCGACGTAACCGTCGCAGTATCGCCCCTGGCGAGGTAGGCGCTACTTCTTCGGACGTGGTCACGGCGTCCGTGTGTCCCTCCAGACGATTTCCTCGCGCAGCGGCGCACCGAGGGCGGGGCACCGCCCGTCGCCGCCGCCAGTGATGCCGCCGTCCGGGTGGCAGACCAGTGTGCCATCCACGTCGTAGAGGTCGCTCGGGATGTCGCAGCAGCGCGAGGGCAGGTAGTAGAACACCCCGGCGGCGTGCTCTCGACGGGCGATGTACGCCGGGGGGTTCGCTACCGGTTGCGCCTCGAGCCGCTGGATGAGGGCGGTCAACCAGGCGGGTCGCGCGTCGGGCTCGGGCGTGTCGCCGTCTCGCGCGCCGGAGTCCGTCGGGCTGCACCCGGCGAGCGCCAGCGCGAGCGCGAGGACCAAGCGGGCGGGGCGGCGACGCATGACGGGTATGTACTACGGGCCTGCGACCTCCCGCCAGTCGGTCGCTCGTTTTCCGAGTGGCAACGCCTCAGCCGGCGCCCTACGTTGGCGCGGCCTGCCTGCGACGCCTTCGCATTCCCGGAGACCCTCCATGCGCACGTCCCGTTCACCACGCTTCGCACTCGTCGGCGTTCTCGCACTGGTCGGCTGCGCGGAGCGCACCGGGGTCGTGGGTGAGGCATCGGATCGGCAGATCATCTCCGGGGTCGTCGAGGGTCGCGAGGGCCCCGAGGCGGGCGTCTGGGTCGTTGCCGAGACCGACGACCTGGGCACGCCCTTCATCAAGATCGTGGTGACGGATGATGCAGGGCGCTTCGTGCTTCCCGAGCTGCCGCCCGCCGACTACTCCGTATGGGTTCGCGGATACGGGCTCGCGGACTCGGACGCGATCGCGGCGGCGCCCGGCGACGACGTGGTGCTCGCGGCTGCGTATCCGGCCACGCCGCGGGAACAGGCCGCGGTCTACCCGGGCAACTACTGGTACTCGCTCATGGAAGTGCCCGCCGCCGATCAGTTCCCGGGCACAGGCCCCGCCGGGAACGGCATCGACCCGTCACTGCGGACGCAGGCGGACTGGGTCGACGTGCTCAAGCAGGGGTGCCAGCTCTGCCATCAGCTAGGCACGCAGACCACCCGCGAATACCAGCACATCGCAGGTCGCTTCGCCAGCGCGAAGGAGGCCTGGGATCACCGCGTGCTCTTCGGCCAGCGCGGCATCCAGATGAGCACCGTCATGACGGGCCTCGGCCGCGAGGTCGGCGTCGCCCACTTCGCGGACTGGACCGAGCGCATCATGGCCGGCGAGGTCCCGCCCGAGCCTCCCCGGCCGCAGGGGCGTGAGCGGAACGTCGTGCTCACCCTGTGGGACTGGGGGAACGCCACGTCGTACGTGCACGACGAGGTCACCACCGACAAGCGCGACCCGACCGTGAACGCCGGCGGTCTGGTGTACGGCGTCTCGATGTCGGACGACAAGGTCCTGATCGTCGATCCCGACACGCACGAGGCACGCGAGGTGAGGATCCCGATCCGCGAGCCCGACACCGAGTCGTACTTCCCGACCACGCCGGGCTTCGAGCCCTGGGCGTTCTGGGGGAGTCGCATCGTGCTCGACGCGCCTGCCAACGTGCACAACCCGATGATGGACCAGGACGGGCGGCTCTGGCTCACCTCGAGGCTCCGCAACACGGCGGATAACCCGGCCTGGTGCCGACAGGGCTCGCCGAACCCCTACGCACAGTACTTCCCGATGGACATCAGCGGCCGTCAAGCTTCGATGTACGATCCTGCGACCGGAGAGTTCACGCTGGTCGACACGTGCTACGGGACGCACCACCTCCAGTTCGGGGAGGACGCCGACAACACGCTCTGGTTCAGTGGCGACACGCGCGTGATCGGCTGGCTGCGCACGCGCCAGCTGCTCGACGGGCCCGCGGGGCCGCTGGTGACGCCGGTCGGGGACCGGGCACCCGGTCGCCTCGCGCTCCGCGAGGAGGCCGCGCAGGGGTGGTGTCCCACGGTGATCGACACGAATGGCGACGGCCGCATCACGCGGCCATGGAATACCGGGAACGGTCCCCGGGATCCGCGGCGGGACACGCAGATGAACGGGTTCGCCTACGGGATCATCGTGAACCCGGTGGACGGCTCGGTGTGGATCGCGCGCACGGGGAGCGTGCCCGGGCGGATCTTCCGCCTCGAGCTCGGCGACGACCCGCCGCTCACGTGCAAGGCGGAGGTGTACGAGCCGCCCTTCCAGAATCCTGCGGTACCCGCCGACCAATGGGGGTTCTCGCCGCGCGGTATCGATGTGGATCGCAACGGCATCATCTGGACCGCGCTCTCGGGAAGCGGTCATCTGGCGAGCTTCGACCGCTCCAAATGCGCGGTGCTGAATGGTCCGACGGCAACGGGGCAGCACTGCCCAGAAGGGTGGACGCTCTATCCCACGCCCGGCCCTCAAATGAAGAACGTCGAGACGGCCGGCAGCGCCGACTTCCACTACTACAACTGGGTGGATCAGTTCAACACACTCGGTATGGGCGAGAACGTGCCTATCGCCAACGGCTCGACGTCGGACGCCCTGCTCGCGCTCGACCCGGAGTCAGGCGAGTGGGTCGTCATGCGTGTGCCCTATCCGCTGGGGTTCTACTCGCGCGGCCTGGACGGGCGCATCGACGACCCGAGCACGGGCTGGAAGGGGCGCGCCGTGTGGGCGGACTTCGGCACGAACATCCCGTGGCACATCGAAGGCGGACCCGGCACGACCAGCAAGATCGTCAAGTTCCAGATGCGACCGGACACGCTGGCGTACTGACGCGTCTCGCCGAAACGACGAGGCCGCGACCGGTCAGGTGACGGCCGCGGCCTCGCGCCTTTCTCGAATCTATCTCGCGCGCTCAGTGGTCCTGGCGCATGTGCGCCGCGAGGAGGTCCCGCCCGAACTCGGCGCCGAACTCACGCCACCCGGAGTGGATGTGGTTCGGGTCGTTCATGGTGTTGGAGAGCTCGACGAGGAACGTCGGGCCTTGCACGCGGAAGTAGGTCATCTCGCCGCGCTTGGTGCCGCCCGCCCACGCGAAGCGCAGGTTGTCGAGGCCGGCTTGCTCGAGCCGCGTGAGGCGCAGTGCGGCGATCTCGGGGGCCATCACGTCGGTGTAGGCGTGCACGATCTCCATGAGGAGCTCGCGCTGAGCGGGTGACAGGGCGCGAGCCTCGACGCCGACCGGCGCGAGCGGATCCGGATCGAGCGCCACCCGCGCGAGCACGTCGCGCGGGTTGACGTCCGTTTGGACGGCGACGGCGCGCTGGGCTGGGTCGAGTGAGCCGAGGAGCGCGCGGCCGGCGTCCTCCTGGCGGCCGAGCACGCGCCGGCCCCGGTACGGTCCGTCCAGGACCTCGGCGGGGTTGGCACCGAAGAACGTGGGCGAGCTCACCGTCACCGCACCCTCCACCACGGTGAAGTGCAGCGAGAGGTGATGCCCCTCCCAGCGCCATCCCCAGGAGCCGGACGTCGAGGGCGTGCCGAACACGGACACGAAGTAGCGCTCCGGATCGCGCACGAACTGCCCGCGCCCGCCCTCGAGGCCCGCCAGGATGCCCTCGGTCTCCATGATCTGCGTGGCGGTCATGTAGCCGCGCTGGCTGAGCCCCGTGCGCAGAAGCGAGCGCGCCGCCTCCCGTTGCGCGGGGCCCATCTCGCCGACGGTCACGCCCTGGCGCGCGAACGTCTCCGTCGGGATGAAGTGGAAGCGCGTGCGATCGGGCGCGTCGAACGCGAAGGACGCCCGGGCGCGCTGCTCCGCGGGTAGCGCGGCCAGGAGGCGGTTCGCGGCTTCGGCCATCTGCACCGCGTTGCGCAGCGAGGCGCGTTTGGCTCCGAGACCGGCCCCAAGCGCCAGACAGACGACGAGCAAGGTACGGACTGAGGTCGACGGCTTCATGGATCCCTCCTCGGTGGGCAGGTGGCCAGAGTAGGTCGTGGGGGGAGGAGGAGCAAGCCCGACTGGTGACCGGCAGGCTCGCGCGCCTTAGACTGTGAGCCGCAACCTCTTCAGGAGCTCGCGAGCGATGAACCCAACTGGCCGCGGAACGACCCTGCTGGCGACGATCCTCATCGCAGCCGCGTGCGGCCAGGACGCGGGCGTCGCCACGGGTAGCGTGCCGCTCTACAACGACCTGGGCGACTATCACTACTCGGTCGGCACGAGCGAGCCGCTCGCGCAGCAGTACTTCGACCAGGGGCTCCGGCTCTACTACGCGTTCAACCATCAGGAGGCCGTGCGGGCGTTCCGAGAGGTCCAGCGACTCGATCCCAAGTGCGCGATGTGCTGGTGGGGCGAGGCGCTTTCCTGGGGCCCGAACATCAACCTGCCCATGGACTCGACGTCGGGCGTTGCGGCGTACGCTGCGATGGAGGGTGCGTTGTCCGTGCGCGGGAGCGCACGACCTCACGAGCAGGCTCTGATCGACGCGCTCACCACGCGTTATGAGGCCGTACCGCCTCTGGCCCGAGCCTACCTCGACAGCGCCTACGCGGATGCGATGGCGACGGTCGCGGCAAGCTACTCCGACGACCACGAGATCGCGGTGCTGTACGCCGAGTCACTCCTGGATCTCCGGCCGTGGGACTACTGGACGGCTGACGGAGAGCCGCAGGGGGGCATCGCTGAAGCGCTGGCCCTCTTGGAGGGCGTGGTCGAGGCGGATGCCCGCCACCCCGGCGCGTGCCACTTCTTCATCCACACGGTCGAGAAGGTCTATCCCGAGCGGGCCGTCGAGTGCGCGGAGCGGCTCGCCAGCCTCATGCCCGGCGCCGGCCATCTGGTGCACATGCCAGGGCACATCTACGTGCGTGTGGGCCGATACCTCGACGCCATCGAATCGAACCAGCACGCGGTGCACGCGGACGAGACCTACATCGCCGACCAGCAGCCGGGCATCGGCATGTACACCGCCGGGTACTATCCGCACAACTACGACTTCCTGGCCTTCGCGGCCATGATGATCGGACGCAGCCAGGAGGCCATCGACGCCGCGGCCCGCGTGCCGACGCTGCTGCCGCCCGAGCTCTTCGGCTCGCCGGGCATGGACTTCCTGCAGCACTGGTCGATCCGGCCGCACCTCTTCCGCATTCGCTTTGGGCGCTGGGAAGAGATCCTGGCCGAGCCGGCCCCGCCCTCGGACCGCCCCCACTCGCTGGGCATGTGGCACTACGCGCGGGGTCGTGCGCTCGCGGCCAGCGGCGATGCCGCAGGTGCCGGCGCTGAGCTCGAGCAGCTCCGCGAGATCGTCGCGCGTCCCGAGCTGCGCACACTCAAGCTCGAGTACAACATGTCGGCGGACCTGCTCGGCACTGCCGAGCGCGTGCTCACCGGCTGGACGGAGGCCGCCGCGGGTCGCCTGGCGCCCGCTGCCGAGGCGCTGCGCGAAGCGGTCCGGCGGGAAGATGCGCTTCTGTACGGCGAGCCACCGGAATGGACGGTGCCAGCGCGACACGACCTGGGGGCGCTCTTACTCCAAGCCGGTCGCGCTTCGGAGGCCGAACAGGTGTTCCGTCATGACCTCGACACTTTCCCCGACAACGGTTGGTCGCTCAGCGGCCTCGCCGCCGCGCTGCGAGCGCAGGGGCGGACCGCCGACGCCACCGCCGCGGAGTCGGAGTTCGCACGGGTGTGGTCGACGGCGGACGTGCTGGCACCGACCTGGTAGTCGCTACGCCTCAGCGCACCCGCACGTACTTCTGCAGCCGCCTCGGGGCGGGCTCGCCGCCGTAGAGGTTTCCCTGGCGGTCGACCGCCACGAACTCGGCCCCGTTGCCCGCCGTCTGGCGGGGGTCGCCCCACATGTAGGGGATGAACTCGGTGACCCATCCCTTCTCGGCATCACCGATGCGGATGCCCATCTCCCACCCCGGGTTCTGGACGTCGTCCGATTCGGAGTCGGCGACGAAGATGCGGCCGTTGCCGTCGAAAGCGATCCCACTCGGGCGCCCGTATTGAGTCCAGGTCGCGAGGTGCGTGCCCTGCTGGTCGAAGATCTGGATGCGATTGTTGCTGCGGTCGCCGACGAACACACGACCCCGCGGGTCGATGTCGATCGCGTGCAGCGAGCGGAACTCGCCCGGCGCGTATCCGGTGCGTCCCCAAGACATCACGAACTGTCCCATCCGGTTGTACTTCACCACGCGGTTGTTGCCGTCGTTGCCATGACCATCGGCGATGAACACGCTGCCGTCCTGCGCCACGATGACGTCGCTCGGCGAGTTGAACTCGTAGTTGCCGCTGCCGGCCACGCCCGGCGTGCCGAGCGAGAGGAGGACGGTGCCCGTGGGGCTGAACTTGACCACGCGATGGCCGCGCCGGTCCCCCTGTGGGATGCGTGCCGAGGAAACCGCGTCCGTCACCCACACGTTGCCGTCGGCGTCCACGTCGATGCCGTGCGGCCAGATGAACATGCCCCCGCCGAAGCTCTCCACGACGTTGCCCTGGAGGTCGAACTTCAGGATCGGGTCGAGGTCGGAGTCGACGCACTCGTCGCCGAAGCGGTTCGGTGCAGACGCGTCGCAGCGGATGACCGCCCAGATATGCGCGCCGTCGGGGTCCATGGTGACCTTGCCCACCGCACCCATCTGTCTGCCACCAGGGAGCTGAGCCCACCCGTCGACCAGGCGGTAGGGGCTGGGTCCGGATTGTGCTGCCAATCCGGCGGCTACGCTGAGGAGTGCCAGTGCGAGGGCGGTGCCTCGGGCGCCGTACCGAGCCATCAGGGGGCCACGTGCGTTCATGATTCACCTCGCGCGAGAGTTACGCTTCGAAGGGTGACCCTACCTGGCCGCGCGGACAGAGGCAAGTCGCGCGATCAGAACACGGACAACACGCCGATCTCTGGCGCCCAGCCTGTGGCCTTCTGGGTCAACCCGAAAGCACTGTTCACCTTCAGGCGAACGCCGGGCGCCAGGAGCGCCTGCGCTTCCGCGAGCAGCTCGACCTCGTCTTGGGAGCCCTCGACGGCGCAGTAGACGCGCAGGCGCCCGGTGACACCGCGGACGGCCTCGAGGGCGTACTCCCCGAGCTCGGCTGCCCCATCGATCAGGGCCGCGCCGGCACGGACCGTGAAGGTGGCGAGCGAGGTGGAGCGCGAGACACCCATTCCGTACTTCAGCTCGAGGGACGAAGTGCCGATCAGCCTCTTGTCCTTCTGGAAGGGAAAGACCGACTCGAAGTAGCTGAAGACCTCGGGGCCTCCGTCGCTGTCCTCGCGCCACCGGTAGCGGAGTTGCGCCTCCACGTCACCAAGCCCCGACTCCTCGATGCCATTCACCGGGAAAGCCGAGGGGTCGTCGGGTGAGGGCTCGAGGTGGGCTGTGATAACGGCGGCCTCCATTTCGATCATGAGACGGCGGGAGATGCCGTATCCAAGGAAGATGAGGCCCTCGTGGGCGTGGTAACGCCCGAAGTAGTCCTGGTTGCCCGCGAAGCCGAGTTCGCTCGGCTTGTACTCGGCGTTCCGGTCACGGTAGTACTCGTAGTAAGGGTAGACGACGAGTTCGCCCGGAAGCACATAGGTAGCGAACTGCGAGGAAGCCACACCCGAACCACCGCAGTCGCGCAATCTATACGCTTCTATCTGGGCGTCGAGGCTGGGTGGGGTGAGCCATCTGAAGGCGAGAGCCGCGAACGCAAGACAGGTACGGCGCAGTGCGTGCATGATCTTCGTCCTCCTTATCCGCCGCGTGACTGCGCGACGGTACTGCCTCGCATCAGTCTCTACTCAGCTCCCCGCGCTGCGCCGACGGGCTGCGGTGCAGCTCCGCCGAACGCTAGCCCGAAGTTTCTGCTCTCCAGGTCGAACAGGCGATAGTCGCAGGTGAGCTCCTCACCCGACCGGACGGCGCGGGTGGTGACCGTGTACTCGCCGCCGGTGTCGTCGCAGTTGGGGTCGTCGGAGTGGTTCATGTACTTCGCGTTGTCGCCGCAGAGCACGTAGTCGCCCGACTCGTCCAAGTAGAGGTAGTGACGGAATCTGGACTGGAACGGTTCGGGGAAGAGCTCGAGCTCGGCGGGGGTGATCCTCCAGTCGATGCCCTCCTGGAACTCCCAGATCACGGCGTTGGCAGGTAGATCGGTGGCCGCGAAGAGGCCTACGCCTGCGATCGGGCTGGGGGCTACGTAGGTCGGCACGCGGAGCATTCTGTCGTCGTCGCTCGTTGGGTCCCTGCATCCGCTCGCCCGAGCGGGACCCGCGGAGGCCAGGCCCCCGGTTCACGGTGGTCGGAGCACCTGGCGAGAGCGACTCCGGCCGCGCATTGGCGTTGCGCGGCGTGACAATAGGGGGATCGCGCGTGCGCTTCAATACGGGTCGGGCGCTCTGGGCGCGTCTGGCGATCGCCCCCACTCCACCCACAGATTGCGGTCACTTCTTCCAGGAGACTTCATGCGTCAGGAGTCCAGCAAGATCTCGCGCGCCGTGCTCGCTGGTGTCGGAGTAGTGGTGGCGTTCGCCGCGTTCGTGGTCGTGTCCGGCAGACCAGAGCCCATGGCGGCGCAAACGGCACCGCAGCAGGCGCCGAGTAGGTTCATGGGTGGCAACCCCTCGGGGGAGGACATCGGCGACATCCGCACGCAGCTGCTGCGCTTCCCTGCAGGAAGTCGTTCGAACTGGCACTCGCACGTGGGTGGGGGTCAGCTGCTCATGCTCCAGCAGGGACGTGCCCTGACGCAGGTGCGCGGAGAGCCCATCTACGAGATGCGGGCGAACGAGCCTTGGTACACGCCCGAGGGCGTCGAGCATTGGCACGGCGCGCATCCCGACGAAGCGGCCCTGCAGCTGACGATCTACGGCGGCACGGTCAACTGGCTCGAGCCGGTCCAAGACGCAGCGTACCGCGCGCCGTCACGCCGGAGATAGCAACGCGGCGGTCTCGCCGAGGAGGGTAGCGATGTCTGCCCGCCGGATCGGATCGACGGAGGTGAGAGGCGCTCGGGTCGCCTTCCTGGTGGCGTTCGCGGCGCTCCCGGTTGCCGCGCCCGAGGCTGCCGCCCAGCCAGCGCCGAGCGGTACGGGCCCCGCCGTCGTTTGGGCCCCCGACCGCCCGAGCGAAGGCGAGCTGTTCACGGTGCGCGTCACGCCGGCGGCGGAGGAGCCCATCCTGCTCTTGGTCGGGACCGCCGGGGACGAGCCGCTGCACTTCGAGCGCACCGAGGATGGTGCGTTCGAGAGCCTGGCCGCGGTCCCGCTCGGGGTCCGCAGCACCCTCTCGCTCACCGTGAGCACCTTCTTTGGTGACGGCCGCGAGGAGCCGGCTGAGTATTCGGTGCCGATCACGCCTGGGGTGTACAACCACCGCCGCCTCACCGTGGCACCGGAGCTCGGTTCGCCGCCGACACCGGAGCAGGCGGCCCGCCGCGCGCGCGAGGCTGAACGAGCGGCGGAGGTATCCGCGAACGCGCACCGCACACCGCGGCTTTGGAGCGGCGAGGTGATTCTCCCCAAGCCGGTGCAGCGCGTCACCAGCGGATTCGGTGATGGGCGCATCTTCAACGGTCAAGTGTCGAGTCAGCACACCGGTCTCGACCTGGATGGCGTGACGGGCGACACCGTGTACGCGGCCGCACGGGGGGTCGCCGAGCTCGTCGACCTCTTCGAGCTGGCCGGCAACATGGTGTACATCAACCATGGGGGCGGGCTCGTGACCGCCTACTTCCACCTGAGCCAACAGCTCGTGGCGGCAGGCGACACGGTCGAAGTCGGCCAGCCGATTGGGCGCGTGGGTGCGACCGGCCGCGTCACCGGGCCGCACCTGCATTGGGTCGTACGCTACGGACAGACGAGCGTGGATCCGCGGAGCTTGATCGAGCTCACGCGATCACCGTCGGAGTCAGCCGCGGCCGGCAACTGAGCGCGCAGGTCGGCGGGCCGCCGCAACGGTCGAGCGCGCGGCGGAGCGCGGTCTAGCGCCGAAGCACCTCGGAGATCGGTCGCCCGTCGAGGTCGTCGGGGAACGGAATGCCCGCGAAGCGGGCGAGCGTAGGTGCCACGTCGACGGTTGCGACACGTGTGGCGGAGACTCCGGCCGGTATCCCCGCGCCCATGAACACCACGGGGACGTGGCGGTCGTAGTAGTAGGGTGAGCCGTGGGTGGTGCCGCTCACGCCGAAGGCGAGCCAGCTCGGTGGATAGCGCACGTAGACCCCCGAGCGCGCCGACAGGCTCGTGATCCGCGTGCGCGAGTGCGAGCGGGCGATGAGTACCGCGAACGAGTCGACGGGCGGGTCGCGCTCGATCTCCTCGAAGGTGTAGGCGCCCGCGATGAACGGCAGCGTGGCGACCGCTTCGCGGATTGCCCAGGGCCCACCTGGCGTCGCCGAGCTGATCCGCTCCATGAGCGCGTCCCGTTCTGTGCGCGACACCCGGCCTGCCGGCTCGCCGGCGTCGGCCAGGATCTCGGGGATCTCCAGGATGCCGTGGTCGGCGGACAGGGTGAGCACCCAACGTCCGACTCCGACGCTGCGGTCGAGTGCGTCGAAGAGGCGCTCCAGCTCAGCGTCGAGGCGGAGAAGGTTGTCGAGCTGCTCGCGGCTCCCCGGTCCCCACGTGTGGCCGATGCGGTCGGTCTGGGACAGCCCGATGCCCAGAAAGTCGACGCTCCCGCGCTGTCCGAGCTCGAGCGCCTCTAGAGCCGCGATCGCCATCGACACCACCGCACGATCCGGATACGGCGTGTAGTTCCAGCGCCAGTCGTTCACTTCGAGCGGCTCGGCCATGTCGGCGTGAGTGCGCGCGAGGTGGGGAAACGCGGTGTCCTCCCGATCGAACTCCCAGCGCGAAGTGTCGGGGCGGCTCAGTCCGGCGAGCGACTCAGGCACTTCACTCTGCCAGATCGTGTCCGCGTAGAGCCTGGGCATCTGCTCCCGATTGAAACGACGCACCCACTCCGGATACTCGCTCTCGTACGCGCTCGACGTAACGAACTCGCCGACCTGCTCAGGGATCCAGTAGACCTCGCCGATCGCTTGTGCCGCGAGCCCGATCGCCGAGCGTTCCTTCTTGGCGACCGAGACCGCGCGGGCGTCGGGGTCCGCTGCGAGAATCCAGTCGGCCAGCCCGGGTCGGAGCATGTTGGCGGGCCCCATCCCCTCGAGCTCGGGGTGTCCGAGTATGGGTGCGGACGGGTCGGACATCGAGTATACGCTGCGCCATCCGGTACCGTCCCACTCGACCCACTCGTTGCTGACGATGCCGTGCCGCGCAGGGTAAACGCCTGTTCCCAGGGTGGTGTGTCCCGGAGCGGTGACCGTAACTGCGTGGTCGTGCGTCGCGTTCTCGAAGCCGAGGCCTTCGTCGCGGAGCCGAGCGAGCCCGCCGTCGAACACATCCTCATAGCGGTCGAGCAGCTCGGCGGAGAGTTGGTCGATGACCAGCAGCACGACGAGCGAGGGGCCGTCCGTGGACGCAACCGTCTGCGGCGTCGACTGACAACCGCCGGCAGCGAGTGCGGCGGCGGTGGCGATCAGGCGAAAGCGATGGACCATACCGGCAAGATCGCGGCCGGCCTGCCGCACGCGGAAGCTGGCCGGCCGCGCTGCCACTACCGTGCCGGTCCCCTGCCGTTCCAGACCGTCGAGCGCACCAGCGCGCCGCCCTCGGACACCACCGCACCATACACGTTGCCGAGTGCATCGACCGCGACGCCCTCCGGGTTCGAACCGTTGGGGTAGGCAGTCACCGTGCCGAGGATCAAGAAATCGACGATGCCGTCACGGAGGCTCCCCACCCGGATGCCGTCCTGCCAGCCCGGGTTCTGGGAGTTCTCGAACTGCGACTCCGAGTCCGCGACGTAGATGAGGTCGTCGTCGTCGATGTAGATGCCGCTCGGGCGGCCGAACTGCCGGAGCTCGCCGATGTAGGTGCCGTCGAGCTCGAAGATCTGCAAGCGGTTGTTGCCACGGTCCCCGACGATGAGTCGGTTCTGCGAATCGATATCGATGGCGTGCGGCGTGCGCATCTGCCCGGGTCCTGACCCGAGGCCACCCCAGTGCGTGATGTAGTTGCCGTGGCGATCGAACTTGACGACCCGCGCCACGGTGTTCGGCGGCGCATTCGGGTTCTGACCCGAGTGTCCATCGCCGACGTAGATGTTGCCGGCGAGGTCGGTGACGACGTCGCACGGCGTCTCCAGCAGCGGTCCCGTCCCGTCGCCCGCCACACCGGGCGTGCCGAGCGTCATGAGGAGCTGCCCGGTCGGGCTGAACTTCATTACGACGTGACCCTTGCCGTTGCGCCGTGGGTCCTGGCCATCCGGTCCCTGGCCGTCGGTGACCCAGACGTTGCCGTCGCGGTCGACGTGGAGGCCGTGCGGAAAGAGGATCATCCCTGCGCCGAAGCTCTCCACCACGTTGCCCGACGGATCGAACTTGAGGATCGGGTCGAGATCCGATCCGACGCACGAGTTGGTCCCACAACGGTCGATCGCCCAGAGATGCACGCCGTCCGGGTCGATGTCGACGCCGGCGGTGGATCCCCAGGTCCTCCCCCCCGGCAGCTTTGCCCAGGTGTCCTCGCTCCGGTACGGGTTCGGCAGGTCGTTGAGGGGCGCGGGGATCTGCGCCTCGGAGGGGGTGGGCGCGAGGAGGGCGGCCGTCATCACCGCGTAGAGAGCGCTCGAGTTCCGGGCGGAGGTCATGCTTTGGCTCCTTGGGACCGGGGAGGGGTGCCGGTGTAGGAGGTCAGCATAGGCGAGGGCCAGTACCCCTGCAACCGACCTCTTGTCGGCTTGCGGAGGTGCCCGTAGCGTACCGCCTTGACCCGGGCGACGGCCCGTGGTCCCGTTGGAAGACTCCCGGGAGAAACGAAACACCATGACGAACGACAAGCGCTGGCGGCTGTCGTCGCGAATCGCGCTCGGCTTGATGGCCGCGGCGCCCATCGCTGCGACAGCTCAGGGTCCGGGCACCGAGAACGGGCTCTGGACGTACCTCGGCGGCGACGCGTGGCACACGCGGTACACCACGGCCGACGAGATCACGGCGGCCAACTTCAACGAGCTCACGATGCTCTGGCAGTTCAATGCCGCGAGCTTCGGCCCGAGCACGCCGAGGGCGACGCCCACCTACACAGGTGACAAGATGATCACCGTGACCGGCGAAGACCGGCACGTGATCGCACTCGACCCGACCAACGGCAAGATGCTCTGGAGCTTCAGCGAGCCGTCCAACACGATCCGTCACCAGTACTCGATGCGGAAGGCGTACGGGAAGGGCGTGGCGTATGCGCCGAACGTGCCGGGACGGGGGGGCGTGGTCTACATCTCGACGCCGGGCTTCTTCCTGTGGGCGCTCGACGCCGACACGGGTCAGCCGCTCGAGAACTGGGGCGAGCCGATCCCCCTCCCGGGCTTCCGGCAGA
>Ga0194132_10005005_pt1 | contig 22016 bp, 19 predicted proteins | sample TA2KigOf80mmetaG_FD_148612 | JGI IMG/M metagenome (GOLD analysis project Ga0194132, IMG submission 148612) | Freshwater microbial communities from Lake Tanganyika, Tanzania - TA2015054 Kigoma Offshore 80m | ecosystem: Environmental > Aquatic > Freshwater > Lake | place: Tanzania: Lake... | reverse complement strand
CGCGGATGTCCCGCGACCGGGCAGGGCCGGGAACCGCACGAGACCGCCGAGGCCCCGGCCGCGAACCTGCCCCGCGGCCGAGCGATCCGCGCGCAGGACCTCCAGCGCGGCGATCCGGCCAGGGGCACCCATGATCCCGCCGCCCGGATGCGCAGCTGACCCGGCCAGCCAGAGGCGCTCGATCGGCGTGCGAAAGCGCGCCATGCCGGGCGTCGGCCGGTTGACGAACAGCTGCTCGAGCGACAGCTCGCCCCCGAAGATGTTGCCTTCCGTCAGGCCGAACACGCGCTCGATGTCGAGGGGCGTCAGGACCTGCCGGCCGATGACCGTGGACGGCAGGTTGGGCGCGAACTCGGCGATGGCCGCGACCACCGCGTCCCCGAAGGCCTCCCGTTGCGCGTCCCAGCCGCCGAGGGCCGGGTCGAGGTCGTACGGCGCGTACTGCACGAAGCAGCTGATCACGTGCTTCCCGGGCGGCGCCATCGACGGATCCAGCAACGTCGGAATGACCATGTCGATGTAGGGCCGGGCGCTGAACCGGCCGTACTTCGCCTCGTCGTAGGCGCGCTCCATGTAGGCCGTCGATGGCGAGATGGAGATCGCTCCGCGCAGGTGCTCGTTCGAACCGCCGGGACGCGACGGCAGGCAGGTGAAGTCGGGCAGCGCGTCGACCGCCAGGTTGACCTTGCCCGACGACCCGCGGTAGCGGATGCGACGGACATCGGCGTCGACCTCGGAGTCGAGGGTGCCCGGTTCCAGCAGGTCGATGAACGTCCGTCGCGCGTCGACGCTGGAGAGGACGTGGCGGGCCCGGATCTCCTCGCCACCCTCGAGGACGACGCCCTCGGCCGCGCCGCCCCGGACCAGGACCCGCGCGACCGGGGCCTCGGTGCGGATCTCGGCGCCGGCCGCCCGCGCCGCACCGGCGATGGCCAGGCTGATGGCGCCGGTGCCGCCGCGTGGCAGGCCCCACGCTCGGAACGCGCCGTCGATCTCGCCCATGTAGTGATGGAGCAGCACGTAGGCAGTCCCGGGCGATCGGATGCCCGAGAACGTGCCAATGATGCCGCTGGCCGCCATGGTCGCCTTGAGCGGATCAGTCTCGAACCACTGCTCGAGGAAGTCCAGCGACGACATCGTCATCAGCTGGACGAAGGCCGACTGTTCCGCCTCGGGCAGGCCGGCGAACGTGCGCGCGAGCCCGGCGATCGCGAGCAGGCCGCGAGGGTCCACGCCCCCGAGGTCCGGCGGCACAAGCGAGAGCAGCGGTTTCACGAACCGCGCGATGCGGCCCATCAGCGGGCCGTACTCCTCGTACGCCTCGGCGTCCAGGCGCGACCACCGGCGAAGTTCGCGCATCGTGGCGGCGTGGTCGTTGACGCGCCAGAGATAGTCGCCGGTGCCGCCGCCGATCGCGTCTGCCGGCCGGGCGCCGCGTCCGGCGCCCTCCGGCAGCGGCGTGAACGTGCCGTCGAGCGGCAGGATGTGGAGCCCGTGACGCGGCAGGTCCAGCTCGCGAATGATCTCCGGCCGCAGCAGGCTCACCACGTAGGAGGCCACCGAGAAGCGGAAGCCCGGCACGACCTCCTCGGTCACGGCGGCGCCGCCCAGGACGTGACGCCGCTCCAGCACGAGCACGCGCCAGCCCGCCCGGGCCAGGTACGCCGCGCTCACGAGCCCGTTGTGGCCACCGCCGATGACGATGGCGTCGTAGGTCGCCACTCGCGCCTCCCGGCGCGACTCTAGCCGACGCGACTGGGGTACCGTGTCGGCCGTGAGCGCGATGATCGGGACGCCGTTCCACCCCCGGACGGCGGCCGCGAACCAGGTGGGCGAGTGGTCCGAGTGGGCGGGTTACCTCGCCGCGCCGTCGTATGCGCGAAGCGTGGACATCGAGTACGCGGCGATTCGCGAGGCGGCGGCCATCATCGACGTGTCGCCGCTCTTCAAGTACCGCGTGGCGGGGCCCGATGCGCGCGCGCTGGTCGGGCGGATCGTGACACGCGACGTCCGGCGCCTGGCGCCCGGGCGGGTGATCTACACGCCGTGGTGCGACGAGGCAGGCAAGGTCATCGACGATGGCACCGTTGCGGCACTCGAGGACGGCTCCCTCCGCTGGACCGCGGCCGACCCGCAGCTGCGCTGGCTGACCCTCAATTCGCGCGGCCTCGACGCGACGATCGAGGAGACGACCGAAGCGCTCGGAGCGCTGGCCCTCCAGGGACCCCGCTCGGCGGCCGTGCTGGAGGCCGCGGCCGGCGAACCGGTCGCGGACCTCGGTTACTACCGGCGGCGGGCGTTCCGTATCGGCGGTGTCGAGGTCGACGTGAGCCGGACTGGGTACACGGGCGACCTCGGCTACGAGATCTGGGTCGAGGCGGGCGCCGCGCTCGCGGTCTGGGACGCACTCGCCGAGGCTGGTCGCGACCATGCCCTGCGGCCCGCCGGACTGCGGGCGCTCGACCTCGTGCGGCTCGAGGCGGGACTGATCCTGCTGGGCGTGGACTACACCAGCAGCCGCCATGCCGCCATCCCGGAGCACGCGTTCTCGCCGTTCGAGATCGGCCTCGGACGACTGGTCGAGTTCGGCGGCGGCAACTTCGTCGGCCGGCGCGCACTTGCCGCCGAGCGCAGCGGGGGCGGGCCGGGCCAGCGGCTGGCGGGGATCGAACTCGACTGGCCCGGCATCGAGGCGCGCAGCCTCGCCGTCGGGCTCGCGCCGGTGATGCCCCCCACGGTGTCACGGGTCCCCGTGCCGGTCTTTGCGCCGGACGGCCCGCAGATCGGGCGGATCACGAGCGGCGGCTGGAGCCCGCTCCGCAAGGCGTTCCTCGCGCTCGCCACGCTGGACGGTCCGTGGGCGCGGCCCGGAGGCCGCGTCGAGGTGGAGTGGACCGTGGAGGCGACGCGGTCCCGGGTCGAGGCGCGGGTGGTGGGCCTGCCGTTCCTCGACCTGCCGCGAAAGCGCGCGCGACCCGCGATGGCCTAGCCGGCGGGCGTTGCGCGCATCGTCTCCGCGACAGCCGCCGGAGGCGTCCCGATCCGTGCGAGCGCGGGGTCGACCCCGAAGACCTCGCGGATCACGTCCTCGGACAGTGCCGCCGAGGGCAGCCCGTCGGCAACGACGCGGCCCCGGTCCAGCACGGCGATCCGGGGGAAGAACCAGGCCGCCAGCGCAAGGTCGTGCAGCACGGCGACCACGGTCGTTCCGTCGCGCTGGTCGAGGTCGACCAGCAGCTCCATCGTGGAAACCTGGTGGCGCAGGTCCAGGTGCACCGTGGGCTCGTCGAGCAGGAGGGCGGGCGCGTCCTGGGCGACCGCGAGCGCGAGGAGCACCAGTTGCCGTTCGCCCAGCGAGAGCTCCCGCGCATCGCGCCCGAGCAGGTGCCCGAGACCCACCCGCTCGATGGCGGCCGCAACCGCCGCGCGGTCGCTGGGCCGCGCGCCGCGGATGGCGTTCTCGTGGGGCAGTCGGCCAAGCGCCACGACCTCCTCGACCGCCATTGCGAAGGGCAGGTTCGCTGCCTGTGGCACGACCGCGACGCGCCGGGCAATCGCCGGGCGGTCCAGCCGGTCGAGCGCGTCGCCGCCGAGCCGGACATGGCCGCCCGCGAGGGGTGCCAGCCCGGTGATCGCGCGCAGCAACGTGGACTTGCCCGCGCCGTTGGGGCCGACGAGCGCGACCCGCTCGCCGCGCTGGACCTGGAGCGAGACGCCCGCGACGACGTCGCGGCCCCGGTAGGCCACCCGGACCGCGTCGAGCTCGATCACAGCTCGTATCCCGACCGGACGCGGCGCAGCAGCGAAAGGAAGAACGGCGCACCGAGGATGGCCGTCACGACCCCGACCGGGATCTCGCCGACCATCCGCGCGCCGAGATCGGCGATCACCAGCAGTGCGGCGCCGCCCAGGGCCGACAGGGGCAGGACGAGCCGTGCGTTGGGGCCGACTGCCAGCCGCACGACATGCGGGACGACGAGGCCGACGAAGCCGATGAGGCCCGCCACCGTGACCGCCGCCGCCGTGGCGAGCGAGGCCAGCGCGAGCAGGACGGCACGTTCGCGGCGGACATCGACACCGAGATGGGCCGCCGCCTCTTCGCCCAGGAGGAAGCCGTTGAGGGCGCGCGCCCGCACGAGGATGAGGCCGGACGCGCCCAGGATGATCGGGGCGGCCACGGCGAGCCGTACCCAGGCCGACCCATCGAGGCTGCCCAGCAGGTAGAAGAAGATCTGGCGCAGATTCGCGCCCGAGAGGTACATCGCCATGGCCAGGCCCGCCGCGAGCAGCGAGCCGATCGCATACCCGGTCAGCAGCAGGCTGGTCATCGGCGCCGGACCCGACGGACGGCTCAGGCGGTACACCACCCACACGGCGGTCAGGGCCCCGACGAAGGCCAGGCCGTGCAGGAGCCCGAACTCGAGGACGACCATCCGGACGGGGATGAGCACCGCGATCGCGGCACCCAGCGCGGCACCGGACGCGGTGCCCAGCACGTAGGGATCTGCAAGTGGGTTGCGAAGCAGGCCCTGGAACGTCGCGCCCGCGACCGCGAGGCCGAGGCCGACCACGGCCGCCGAGAGGACGCGTGGCAGACGCAGGTCCATGACGATCGCCTCGGTGGCATCGCTCCAGGTCCGCTCCACGCCGAGGCCGAGCAGGCGTCGGGCGAGGATGCCGAGGACCTGGTCGGGCGCCAGGCTGACCGTGCCCAGGCCGACGCCCAGGACCATCGCCGCGAGGAGCAGGGCCAGCACGACGACGAGGCCGACGACGGCGCGCCGGGCGCGCCGATCGAGCCGGATGCCGGTCAGCGGCTCGGCCCGGGCACGATCCGCGGCGATCGGGACGGCGGCTCGCGCGGTGCCCACGGTCAGCAGGTCGCTCCTGGCGCCGGCGGGGCGGGCGATGCGGACGGCGGCGGTCCGGGCAGTTCGACGTCGGGGTGGATCGCGCGCGCGAGCAGCTGCAGGCCGCGGACGAGTCGCGGACCGGGCCGCGTCACGAGCAGGTCATCAACCGGCCGGATCGCGCACGTCCGCACGGCCGTCATCGTGCCCCAACCCGGGCGGGCTATAACCAGTGCGGGCGTGACGCCGTAGGCCGCATCGCCGAGGACGATCACCTCGGGGTCTGCGTCGACGAGTCGCTCCAGCGCGATGCTGAACACCGTGCTGCTGCCCGTCGTGATCGGCTCGCCCCCCGCGAGGGCGACCATCTCGGCGATGAATGATTCGTCGGCGGGCCCGAAGATCTCCGCGGTGGCGTCGAGCTCGTAGAAGACCCGCGGCCGAGGAAGATCGGCCAAGGCCGCGGCCACCTCGTCGATGCCGGCACGCATCGCGGTCGTCATGGCGATCGCTTCGTCATGGCGCCCGATCGCACGGCCGACGAGCTCGATGTCGGCAAGCACCCCGTCGACGGACGGTGCGTACACGACCAGGACCGGGATGCCGACCCGGCGCAGCTGTTCGATGACGGCCGGCGAGTTGAAGCCGTTGCCGCCGGCGATGACGAGGTCGGCCTCGAGCGCGACGATCGCCTCCACGTCCACCGAGCTGTAGGTCGCGACGTCCGGCAGGGCCACGGCCTCGGGCGGATAGTCGTCGAAGTCGACGCCGGCGAGCTGTCGGTCCCCGGCGCCGAGGGCGAAGATGATCTCGGTGGTCGCGGGCGTGAGGGAGACGATCCGCTTTGGCTCGGCGGCGATCGTGACCTCGGTCCCTTCGTCGTCCGTGAGGGTCAGCGGGTACTGCGGTTCGGAGGTCGGGGTCGGGGTCTGCGTGGCGACCGGGGTCGGTGTCGGCGTGGCGACCGGGGTCGGTGTCGGCGTGGCGACCGGGGTCGGGCTCGGTGCCGCCGTGGGAGCAGTCGTCGGTGTCGGAGCCGCCGTTGGAGCGGCGCTCGGTGGCTGGGCCACCCCTCCCGTGCATGCCGCCAGCAGGACGGCCGCGACGAGTCCGGCGATCCGGTGCGGGGCGTGAAAAACCCCCTGCCTTCGGCGGGAAGGAGGGGTTCGAAACGTGTCCATGGTCTGCCTACCCCTTTCTCTCGAGAGGATCGAGCAACACCACGGGGTCGGCGACCGGACTTCCACCGTCAGCGGACGGTGGTCACCGTAGCGGGACTGTGCCGGAATCACACCGGCTTCGCGACCACGCGGCGAGATATCGGTTGTCGCGCGGAGCCTACTCCAGATACGTGGGAAGTAAGCGACCTCTGCGACACTGGCGCCGCCTTCTCCCGCCGGAGCGCATCGCCCCGCCGGAGGAGGTCTCATGGAGGGACGGTTGCGAAGACGCGTCCTGTTCCCGGTCTTCATGGTCGTCGCGGTGGCCGTGGGCGTCGGCGCCGTTGCAACGGTGGCCCTGCGCCCGCCGGGTGACCCGATCGGAGCGAAACCGACGCCGGGCCCGGGCGTGAGTCCGGGCCCGAGCGCCGGAGGGTCGGCCGCCGCCTGCACACCGAGGTTCAAGCGGTACCCGGACGACCCGGGCCGGGCCGCGTGGTTCACGCTGGATTCGCTCGACGACCCCAACGGTGTCGTCACCGGGAACGTCGTCCGCGTGACCCGCGCGGGCGAGGGGCCGGTCACGGCCCTGGAGCTGCCAGTCGAGGCATGGGCCGACGGACCCTACGACGAAGGGGTGCTCGTCGGCAGCGACGACGGCCTGACGTCGACCCTCCGATTCCTAGCGCCGCGGGGCTGCACTCGGACGATCCAGACGATGTCCGACGCCATCGCCTGGCGCGGCACCATCTCGCCCGACGGCCAGACGCTGTTCACGTACCACCTCGAGCGCGGCACGCGCCACGAACTCGGACTCTGGTCGGCGCCCCTCGCCGATCCGGGCCAGCGCCGCCAGCTCGTCGGGCCGCTCCCGCCGGATGATCGCTTCGGGATCACCTGGGGAACCTCGCTCAAGTGGAGCGCCGAGGGCGACCGCCTGGTCGTTGAATCGTGCACCCCCAGGGGCTGCCGATTCCGGATCGTCGATCCGGCCGGAGCAGGGGCGACCTTCATCGACGACGTCGGTCTCGGCGAGGCGGTGGGTCTCGTGGGCGACCGGCTCTTCGCGTTCTCGGACTGCATCGACTACCGCCCCTGCCCGCTGCTCGAGCGCAACCTGTCGTCCGGGGCGGTTCGCGAGGTCCACCCCGCGGTCTACGACGCCTGGCTCACATCGGTCGGGGGCCGGCCGTGGCTGGTCGCGACCGATTGGGACGGCGAGCACGAGCGCATCAACATCATCGATCCCGACAGCGCCGATCGGCGCCTGCTGGCGGTCCCGGTGCTGCTTGCCGGTCTGAGCCCGGTCCGCAACAACGACTACGGCGCGGTCGGCCTGCCGCCGGGCTGGCTCGCACTCGCACCCGGAGGGGAAGTTCCCCGCCCGGCCAGGGGCGGCCGGATGTTCGCGATCAACCTCGATACCTCCCGCCTCCTGATGCTCCTGGGAGGCAACTCATGAGGCACCGCGCCCTGTCGCTCGTCCTTGCCGCGCTCGCGGTGGCCACGGTCCCGGGCGTCGTGACCGCGGAGACTCCGACACCCGCGATCGGCGCAGCTTGGAGCCAGGACCAGCCGCTCACGTTCCGCTGGTCCGCCGGCGAGATCCCCGACGCGTGGCTCCAGCCGCTCGTGCATGCGGCTGCCGCCGACGTCACCAGTTCCCGGGCGTCGCGCGCCGGGACGATCTCGTACAGCTCGAGCGGGATCGGGACGGTGGCCTACAACAGCGGCCCCTACTGCGGACCCGGCGCGCTCGCGTGCATGCGCCGGTATCCCCCGACCAGCTTCGTCGTCCAGATCCGCAAGCAGAGCCAACAGGTGTCCTGGGGGTGATCCGCTGGTGCCACACCTATGCGACCTGGCCGTCCGGCTGTTTCGATGCGGAGCTGTCGGTCGCCCACGAGTTCAGCCACATCGCCGTCCTCGATCACAGAGCTTCACGGACACGTACCCCAACACGATCATGAGCTCTGTCCAGGCGGCGAATCCGCAGTTCGGCTGGAACCAGCACGCCCTCGGGCGCTGCGACGTGGCCCGGCTCCAGATGGCCTACGACATGCAGTCCTGGACGGCGCCGTACTCGACGTGCCTCGACCTCGCGACGATCAGCACGGTGAGCCCAGGCGCGACCACTGTCCGGGCCGGCTCGCAGGTCACATTCACGGCGTCCGTTCGCATCGCGAACAACTCCGCCTATGGGAGGCTCGCCGACAACCCCGTCCACGGGCGGACAGTGGTGCTGCAGCGGGCAGCGATCGGCGGCACCTCGTGGCTGGATGTGGCGACGATGACGCCCGCGTCTGCGGCCGGCGTCTACACGCGTGCGGTCACGATCAACGCCTCGTACCAGTGGCGCGTCTCGTTCCGACCAGCGGGCGAAGGGGTGAGGCCCTCCACCTCAGTGGCGGTCGCCGTCAGATTGCTATAGCCGCCGAAACGCGGAACGGCCGGTCGTCGCGACCGGCCGTTCCGACCTGTACACCGCTGGGCGCTTACGCGTGAACGGCCTGGGGCTCCGCCAGGATTGCGACCTGGGCCTCCTCGGGGAGCATCACGCCGAGGATCTTCTGGATGGCCATGAGATGGACGCAGGAGCCCCAACTCTCGAAGGAATGGCAGGTGCAGTGCCACGTGCCGGCATCGAGGCTGACGTGGTGCGTGTCGTTGTCCCCGCGGAACGTGAGCGCGAGCCGGTCAATCGTGATCCGGTCCAGCTCGCGAGCGTAGCGGTTGGCCTTCTCGACCCTGCCGATCAGAGAGCTGTGCATCGTCGAGCAACCTCCGTCGCCACAAGGCGCGTTCTCGAAGGCCGCCGTCCGGTCTGCACCTGTCGACCGGTGATGGCGGTCGTCGCACCCCGAACTCTACACCCCGCGCGGGTGGCCGATGTGGCTCGGAAGTCCCGGGGTTGGCGGACGACCGGGTGGGCGCGCAAAAGCACCGCCCGGCGACACGCGGCGTCGCGCGGCGACGGTCGGCGACCCATCGGCGACCCGTCGTCACCGCTGCGGGGACCTACGGAGCCGAGGTTCCCGTGCGGCCGAAGTCGTCCTCGACCCTGACCACGTCGTCGAGCTCGGGGCTCGAGACCTCGAAGAGCTCGCAGCGCTCGATCGACTCGTACCGGTGTCGCCGCCCCACCGGCACCAGCCGGTTTTCGCCCGGCCCAAGCTCCTCGATCTGCATCCGGCCGGCCTCGTCTTCGAGGTGCAGGCGAAGCCGCCCGCTGAGGACCCGGATCGACTCGAGCTTGCGCTCGTGGTACTGGAGTGAGAGGCGGCGTCCGGTCTCGATCACGAGGATCTTGCCGGCGTAGCGGTCGGTTTCAGCCCAGACGAGCTCGTGGCCCCAGGGCTTGTCAACGCGCCGGGTGACCGAGCCCGGCGGCGCCACCGGCGGCCCGGCCGGAGCTGAACGCCGGCGGGAGTCGCGGGCCGTCACGCGCCCCGGACCAGCGTCTCGCCCGCGGCGATGATCGCCTCCATCGCCGCCTGGGAGGTGGCCTCGGTGTAGACCCGGACCAGCGGCTCGGTGCCGCTGAAGCGGACCAGCAGCCAGGAGCCGTCGGCGATGAAGAACTTGAAGCCGTCGCGGGTGGTGAGGGCGTCCGTTCGCGACACCGGCTGGCCCGCAAGCGTGGTCGGCGCGCTTCGCTGCAACTCCACGAGCAGCCGGTCCTTGAGCGCCGGGTAGGCGGCCCGATCCACGTGCACGTCCACGCGCTGGTAGAAGGACGGTCCGGCGATCTCGTGGAGATGGGCGATGGCATTCGAGACGGGCCAGCGTCCGGCGGCCCGCTCGCGCAGGAACAGGTCCAGCAGGAGCAGGTCGGTATAGATGCCGTCGCGCTCGGGCAGGTGCATCCCGAAGCCGAAGCCGCCGGACTCCTCGCCGCCCATCATGGAGCCCGTCTCGATCATCTTCGGCCCGACGTACTTGAACCCGACCGGCGTCTCGTGCACGGCCACCCCGTAGCGAACGCCCAGGCGCTCGGCCATCGAGGTCGTGTTCACGCTCTTGACGACCGGGTCGCGCAGGCCGCGGTATTCGACCAGGTAGTACATGAGCAGCCCGAAGACCTGGAGCTGGTGGATGAAGACCCCTCGTTCATCGGCAGCGCCCGCCCGGTCGGCGTCGCCATCGAGCAGGAGACCCAGGTCGTAGCCGCCCCGACCGAGGGTCGCGAGGGCTTCGTCGATGTTCGGCCGGATCGGCTCGGGGTTGACGCCGCCGAAGTACGGGTTGCGCTCCCGGTGCAGCTCGGTGACGCGGATGCGCCCGCCGGCGAGCAACCGCGGGATCCAGCCAGCGCCCGAGCCCCACATCGGCTCCACGAGGACGTGGATGTCGGCCGCCCGGAGCGCGTCGAGATCGAGCGTGCGGCGGAGGAACCGCTCGTAGCCGGTGAAGGGGTCGAACCGCTCCACGAGGCCCGCCGCTTCGGCGTCGGCGAAGGGCCGTCGCTCGATCGCCGTCCCACCGTTGGCTGCGATCCGCGCCTCCAGCACCGACAGGATCTCGGGCCCCGCCGCGGAACCTGACGCCGACTTCACCTTGAAACCGTTGTCGGTCCACGGGTTATGGCTCGCGGTGATCACGATGCCGGCGGCAGCCCCACGCTCGACCACCTCGTACGAGGACATCTGCGTCGGCACCGCGTGGGCCGCGAACGCAACCGGGATGTCGCGCGCCAGCAGGACTTCGGCAGCGGTCATCGCGAAGTGTTCGCTGGCAAACCGCCGGTCATAGGCGACCACGACGCCCCGCGCATGCTCGCCGCGCGAGGCCACGTACTCGGCCACGCCGTCGGCACAGCGGCGCACGTTCTCGAACGTGAAATCGTCGGCGACTTTCGCGCGCCAGCCGTCGGTACCGAAGACGATCCGGGTCGGCGCTGGGACCTCGGCGATGATCGTCAAGGGGCGTGGCTCTCCGCTGCGGCGACTCGGTCCAGCAGGGCCTGGACGCGGTCGCGATCGGCGCCGGCTCCGACCAGGTGGGCGCTCGGCGCGTCGACGCGGATCGTACCCGGCCCTGCGACCAGCTCCAGTCCACGGGGACCTGGACCGACGAGCAGGTCTTCGGCCGCAATCTGGATGGTCTCGCCCGCCTCTGCCACGCGTCCCGTGCCGCCCGCTCCGATCGCCGCGAGCAGCGCCGTCCAGCCGCCGATGTCGCTCCAGCCGACGTCCATGCTCGCCATGACCACCCGACCCGCCCGCGACGCCGGTTCCATGACCTCGTAGTCGATCGACCGAGTCCGCAGACCGGCGTAGGCCTCGGCCAATTCGTCTGGGTCGTCGAGCGCCGGCTCGAGCGTCTCGACGAGGTCCGTGTAGTCCCCCAGCGCGGCGCGGATCGCCCGCCGCTGCCAGAGGAACATGCCCGCGTTCCAGGCGATGCCACTGCCGGCCTCGTACAGCCGCTGCGCCTCGGCCGCGGGTGGCTTCTCGCGGAACTCATCGAGGACGTAGGACTGGAGACCCTCGACCTGGGCCCCGGGCCGCTTCGGCATCAGGTAGCCGTACTCGGTCGCCGGGCGCTCCATCTGGACGCCGAGCGTCACCAGCGGCTCGGCAACGCCGAATGCCCCGCGCGCCAGTCGGGCCGCCTCGCCCAGTGTCTCGGCAAACCGGGCGGAGTTCCCGATCATGTGGTCGGCCGGCAGCACGGCCATGACCTCGTCCGCCGGTCGCTCGATGACCAGCGTGGCGAGCGCGATGGCTGCCGCGGTATTGCGTCCTGCAGGCTCCGCGATCACATCGACCTCGGGCGCCTGGGCGATGACGAGGTCGACATGGGCCGTGCTGACCACCACGAAGATGCCGCTCAGGCCGTCGACGCGGCGCAGGCGCTCCACGGTCCGCTGCAGCAGCGTGCGGTCGTCCATCAGCGGCAGGAAGGGCTTGGGCCGATCCGCCCGGCTGAGCGGCCGCAGGCGCGTGCCGCCGCCACCGGCCAGGATCACCGCGTACATGCCCGGATTCTAAGGATCGCGTCACCGGCCCGAACGGGTGCTACCCTCCGGCCTCGGGCCAATGGCCTCGCGGAGCTCAGCGCCCGGCCTCGGCGAGCGAGTCCTCGGTCCCCGAGCCAGGGCGGCCAGATGGAGAACCGATGACCAGCATCGTCGAGGCCGAGCAGTACCTGTTCACGTCCGAGTCGGTGACCGAGGGGCACCCCGACAAGATGTGCGACCAGGTCTCGGACGCGATCCTCGACGCGATCCTGCGCGATGACCCGGTGGCGCGCGTAGCCTGCGAGACGGCGACGACGACCGGCATGGTGGTGGTCCTGGGCGAGATCACGACCTCGACGTACGTGGAATTTCAGAACGTCGTGCGCGACACAATCCGCGAGATCGGCTACACGGACGCGCGCTACGGCTTCGACTACCGGACCTGCGGCACCCTCGTCTCGGTGCACGAGCAGAGCCCCGACATCAAGCGGGGCGTGGACGAGGCACTCGAGACGCGCGGTTCCGGAGACCGCCACGACCAGGGCGCCGGCGACCAGGGCATGATGTTCGGGTTCGCCTGCCGCGAGACGCCCGAGCTCATGCCGCTGCCGATCTCGCTGGCCCATCGCCTCTCGCGCCGGCTGGCCGAGGTGCGCAAGAACGGCACACTCCCCTACCTGCGCCCTGACGGCAAGACCCAGGTCACCGTGGAGTACCGCCGCGGCGAGCCCGTGGCCGTGCGGACCGTGGTGATCGCGGCGCAGCACGACGAGGAGGTCGCCAGCGAGCGGCTCCGCGACGACGTGATCCAGGCCGTGATCCGCGAGATCGTCCCGCGTGAACTGCGGCGCGTCGACCCCACGATCCACGTCAATCCCACCGGGCGCTTCGTGATCGGCGGCCCGATGGGCGACGCCGGGCTGACCGGCCGCAAGATCATCGTGGACACGTACGGCGGCATGGCCCGCCACGGTGGCGGGGCCTTCAGCGGCAAGGACGCCTCCAAGGTGGACCGCTCGGCGGCCTACGCAGCGCGCTGGGTGGCCAAGAACGTCGTCGCCGCCGGGCTGGCCGACCGCTTCGAGATCGAACTGTCATACGCGATCGGGATCGCGCGGCCGCTTTCGATCTCGATCGAGACGTTCAACACCGGCCGTATCCCCGACGAGCGGATTCTGGGCCTCATCGACCGCCACTTCGACCTGCGGCCGGCCGCCATCATCGACGCGCTCGACCTGCGCCGGCCGATCTTCCGCCAGACCGCCGCGTACGGCCACTTCGGGCGGCCCGAGCTCGACCTGCCGTGGGAGCGCACGAATCTCGCCGCGGCGCTCGCGGACGACGCCGGCGTGCAGCTGCCCGAGCCCGTCGTGGGCCGCCTCACGGCGTCGTGACCGTCGCGGGCGTGGGCGTCCGCCAGCCCGACCTGCTGCGATATCGCGCCGAGTTCCCGGGTCTCGCGCGTTCGACGTACCTCAACACCTGCTCGCTGGGCGCCCTGTCCGACCGGAGCCGGGCCCACCTGGAACGCTTCCTCGGGCAGTGGGAGAGTCTCGGGGCGCGTGCCTGGTACCGCCACTGGCTACCGGAACTGGCCCTGCTGCGCGAGGAGTACGGCGCCCTGCTCGGCGTCCCGGGCACGCAGATCGGCCTTGCGCCGAATGTCTCGGGCGCGCTCGCGACCATCGCCTCGGCGATCGACGGCGTCCATCGTGGCGACGACGCGACCCTCGGCCGACTGCGCGCGGCGGGCCTGCCGGCCGGGGGCCGGGCGCGGACTCGCGTCATCACAACGGCGCTCGACTTCCCGACCGTGGGCCACCAGTGGCTGGCTCGCGCCCCGCTGGGCGTGGAGGTGGTCGTACTGCCGTCGCCGGACGGCCTGACGGTGCCGCTGACGGCGTTCGAGGCGGCGGTCGACGAACGCACGGCCCTGATCGCGACCGGCCAGGTCTACTTCACCACCGGAGCCATCCAGGACGTGGCAGGGCTGGCGCGGCTCGCCCACGAGCGGGGCGCGCTGCTGGTCATCGACGCCTACCAGGCCACCGGCCTGCTGCCGACCGACCTCGCCACGGGCGGCACGGACCGCCCCGACGCCTACGTCTCCGGCACGCTCAAGTGGCTGTTCGGCGGCCCGGGCAACGCCTTCCTGTGGGTCCGCCCCGACCTGTTCGAGGCGCTGGTCCCCTCCACGACCGGCTGGTTCAGCAGCTCCCGCCAATTCGCGTTCGACGTGGCTTCCCTGGACCTCGCGGCAGACGCCCGCCGCTACGAACTGGGCACCCCGTCGATCCCCTCGACGTTCGTCGCTCGGGGTGGCCTGGAGGTCGTGCGCGAGATCGGGGTCGAGCGGATCCGCGAGCGGACCGTGGACCTGGGGACGCTCGCCATCGCCGCCGCCGACGACGCGGGCCTCCGGATCCGGGCGGTCCGGGACGAGGCGATGCGGGCCGGCATCGTCGCCGTCGAGGTGCCGGAGCCCAGACCGGTGGTCGACGCCCTTGCCGCGCGCAAGATCATCGTGGACTACCGGCCCGGGATCATCCGGCTCTCACCCGCCTTCTACAACAGCGAGGACGAGGTGCGCCTGGTCGTGGCGGCGCTCGACGAGATCGTGCCGGGCACGGATCGCGCCTGATCGGGCGGTCGCGGGAGGGGTGGGTGGCCTTCAAGTACCTCCACGTGCTCACGATGTTCGTGGCCGTGACGCTCATGTTCGGCGGCGAGGTGCTGTTCCATCTGCTGCGGCGCACCGGCGACATGGCCACGTTGCGCCGCTTCGTGGACGTCGTGTTCCCGGTCTTCCGGGTCGGGGTGGGACTGTTGACGCTCGGCGTGGCGTTCGGGCTGGCCGCCGCGGCCGCGATCGGCTGGAATCTGACCGCGCGTTGGCTGGTGCTCGCGTACGGCCTGGCGGCCCTCATCTACGCGGTCGGCTTCGGGCTCGGCGTGCCGTACTTCGATCGCGTACGCGCCGCGCTTCGCGAGCACGCCGACGACCCCGCCCAGCCAGACCTCCGGCGGGCGCTCGGTGACCGGCGTGGCCCGATCGCCCTGGTCGCGTCGACGGTCCTCTACGTGGCGATCCTGTACGTCATGGTCGTCAAGCCTGGCGGCTGAGATGGCGGCCGATCCGCCGGCTGGTCGCGGGAACTCCAGCCCGGCCGGGCGGCTCAGCCGGTTGGGCGGACCAGCTCGATCGGCTCGATGAGGTCGGCCGGGGTGAAGCCGAACACCTGGCCGTAGAAGGAGAGCTCTGCCTCGAACGAGCGGATGATGTTCTCCGCTCGCCGGAAACCGTGGTCCTCGTCCTCGAACGCCAGGTAGGCATGGGGGACCCCGTTCGCCGCGAGGCCGGCCACGATCTGCTCGGCCTGGACCGGCGGCACGATGCGGTCGTCGAGGCCCTGCAGGATCAGGACCGGGCAGCGGATGCGGTCCGCGAAGTTGAGCGGCGAGCGTTCGCGCCAGCGCTCGATCGTCTCCGGGAACGGGCCCACCAGGCTCTGCGTGTAGCGCGACTCGAACTTGTGGGTCGCCTGGTCGAAGGAGACCAGGTCGCCGATGCCGAAGTAGCTCACGCCGGCCCGGAAGGCGTCGCGGAACGTGACGGCACACAGCGTCGTGTAGCCGCTGGCGCTGCCGCCGCGGATCGCCAGCCGGTGGCCGTCCACCAACCCCCGCTCGGCGAGCGAGAGCGCGCCGTTGACGCAGTCATCCACGTCCACGACGCCCCACTGGCCCTCGAGCCGCTTGCGGTACTCGCGGCCGTAGCCGGTCGAACCGCCGTAGTCCACGTCGAGGACGGCGAAGCCGCGGCTGGTGAACAGCTGGGTGAGGATGGACAGGCCGCCGAAGGCCGCCGACGTCGGGCCGCCGTGACTCGTGACGATGAGCGGCGGCCGATCGCCGTCCGGCCCGCGGAAGCGCGGGTTTCGCGGCGCGTAGAACAGACCATGGGCGGTCCGGCCACCGGCCGTCGGGAACTCGATGGGCTCGGGCAGCGAGACCGTGGCCGGGTCGATGGTCGCACCAGAGGACGTCCGCAGGACATCGGCTTCGCCGGACGCGAGGTCGAGCAGCACCAGCGAGTTGAAGCGGGTTGCGCCCGCGGCGGTGAAGACGGCTCGATCGCCCGAGACCCGGATCGGCCCGAGCTCGGTCCAGTCGAGGTCGATCCGGCGATGCTCGCCGCCGGCGGCGATCGACCACAGCTCGTCATGGCCCGCCCGCCGCACGACGGCGACGACCCGGCCGTCGCCCGCAAAGCCGTAGCTGTGGGCGGCGAACTGCCACTCCGGCCACGCGAACTCGGCCGCCGCCGGCGCCAGGGAATCGTCGCTCTCGCCGACGCGACGGTAGAGGTTGAGCCAGCCGGTCCGCTCGTCGACGAAGTGCAGCCTGCCGTCGGGGGACCAGAGCGGCTGTGTCGTCCAGTTCGCCTGACTCCCTGCGACGTGTCTTGGCGACCCCAGCGTTCCGTCGCCGCGCACGTCCGCAACCCACAGGTCCATGCCGTCCCACGGCATGTTGGGATGGTTCCACGAGAGCCAGGCAAGGCGGCGACCATCGGGTGAGAGGCGCGGCGCACTCACAAAGTCCGTGCCGTCGAACAGCACCGTCTGCGGGCCGCCATCGAGGGGGACGGCGGCGATCGCGTTCAGCGGCTCGCCCTCGCCGCGATGGTCCTCGCGGACGACGATCAGCCGTCCGCGCCCGGCGTCGAGCTCGAGGTCCGCGTAGCGGAGCCTCCCGGCGCCCTCGTCGGGGGTAATGGGCAGCGCCGACCGCCCGGGACGGGCGCGATACAGCCGGCCGTCGCGGAAGTTCGAGAAGACGACGAGGTCGCCGGCCGCCAGGTAGGCGCCGCCGCCGTATTCGTGCACGCGGGTTCGCACGTTCACGCCGAGGGGGCTCACATCCTCCGTTGCGCCGTCCGGCCACCGACGAACCAGGACCGAGATCCCGCCTTCCGCCGGGCGACCCTCCAGCCAGTAGACCAGGTCACCGTCGAGGCGCGGCTCGGCGAGGCGGACGACGCCCTCGGTCAGGAGCGAGATCGGAAGGTCGGACGCCCACGCACCGTACGGGGCGACCTGCGTCATCGCATCGCCGCCAGCACGGCGCCCATGATGAGTTCGAGGATGAGGAACGCGACGTTGTTGATTCCCCACAGCGCCACCGGCTGCCTGGCGAACCCGACCGACCAGGCCGAGAACGGTGCCGCCACGCCGGCCCACAGCACCGCCCCCACGATGGCGCCGTCGAGCGCCGCCCGGACGTCGAGGCTGACGATCAGGACATCGAGCACGATCGCGTTCACAAGCGTCCCGGCGACCCAGATCGCGATCCCCTTCGCGAGGCTGCCCTGGAGCTGCTGGTCGGTGGCTCCCGTGTAGGCGCGCACCTGCGCTCCCCAGGGGTTGCCGAGAATCGGCGGCAGATACAGGACGAACAGCGCGATGAACCCGACGACCGTCGCAATTGCGATCGGAACCGGCTGTAGTTCCGCGAACGACATCTGACGTTCCCTCCCATCACGTTCCTGACAACGCCTGACGCGAGGTCAGCACACCGATGGCGTGGCTTCCTGGTGCGTTCGTCGAGTCCGGCTGGGTCCACGACGAGGGCCCGTCACGGCCGGCGCCAGCCGAAGGCCGTGTGCGGCGTTCCGGGCCGGTGCCAGGCGAACGTGACCAGCACCCCGGCACCGATGACCGACCCCAGGAGCGACAGCCCGAGGTCCTGGATCGTGTTGGCATACGTGAGCTGGAGCCCCGACGAACCGGTCTGCGCCAGCAGGAACTCCCCGATCTCCCAGGCGATGTCCGCCACGGCACCGAAGCCGATCGACAGGCCGGCAGCCACCCAGCGCTGGTCCACGAGCGGTCCGATCGCGAGGCCGAACGCCAGCGTGAGGAACAGCCAGCCGAGTGCGTGCGGCAGCGCGTCGAACATCGGGATCGCGAACAGCCCGAGCACGTTCGCCGCGGCATCGAACACGAATGGCAGGACCAGGGCGACGTCGGCCAGGAACGGGTAGGGCCGGGGCCGGCCTCGAAGCCACCAGGCAAGCGGGATCAGCAGCGTGGCCAGGGGGTAGATGAGCGCTCGAACGCCCATCGCCTTGCCCGCAAAGTGGGACGAGGTGGGGTCGAGCAGCGGAAAGAGCGCGAGGGCAACCGCCGCGACCTTGACCGCCAGGTCCAGGATCACAAGCAGCGGCCGCGCGCCAGGCATCGGTCACGTCCCGTGCTGCCACGAGGCGACGTACTCGCGCTGCTCGGGCGTCATGTCGTCGAGGACGATCCCGAGGGCGGCGAGCTTGAGGCGGGCGACCTCGGCGTCGATGTCCGCCGGGACCACGTAGACCTGGTGATCGAGCGCCGCGTGATGGCGCGCCACGTACTCGGCGGAAAGCGCCTGGTTCGCGAAGCTCATGTCCATGACCGCCGCCGGGTGACCCTCGGCGGCGCCCAGGTTGACCAGCCGTCCTTCCGCAATGAGATTCAGCCGCCTGTCGCCGATGTCGAACTCCTGCACGTTCTCGCGGACCTCGCGGACGTGCCCCTCGGCCATCTGGCGCAGGGCCGGGAGGTCCAGCTCCGCGTCGAAGTGGCCGCTGTTGGCCATCACCGCGCCGTCGTGCATCGCCTCGAAGTGCTCCCGGCGGAAGACGTTGATGTTGCCGGTGGCGGTGACGAACACGTCACCCCACGGTGCGGCCTCGCCCACGGTCTTGATGGCGAAGCCGTCCATCAACGCCTCGAGCGCGCGGACCGGGTCCACCTCCACGACCGCCACATGGGCGCCCATGCCGTGCATCCGCGTCGCGATGCCCCGGCCCACCCAGCCGTAGCCGGCCACGACGACCTTGCGACCGGCGATCAGCAGGTTGGTTGCCCGCAGCAGGCCGTCCACCGTGGACTGGCCGGTGCCGTAGCGGTTGTCGAAGAGGTGCTTGGTCTGCGCCTCGTTGACGGCGATCACCGGGAAGCCCAGGGCGCCGTCGGCGGCCATCGCCTTCAGGCGGATCACGCCGGTCGTGGTCTCCTCGGTGCCCGCCAGGACCTCGGCGACCTGCGCCGGTCGTTCCGTGTGGAGCAACGACACCAGGTCGCAGCCGTCGTCCATCGTGAGGTGCGGCCGCGTGTCGGCGACGGCGCTGAGGTGCGCGTAGTAGGTGTCGCGATCCTCACCGCGCCGCGCGAAGACGGGGATGCCGTACTCGGTGACCAGCGCGGCCGCGACGTCGTCCTTGGTCGAGAGCGGGTTCGAAGCCGCCAGCGCCACGTGGGCGCCACCCGCCTGGAGCGTGCGCATCAGATTGGCCGTCTCCGTGGTGACGTGGAGACAAGCGCCGATTCGCAGCCCCTCGAGCGGGCGCTCGCGGGCGAACCGCTCCCGGATCAGGCGCAGCACCGGCATGTCGCGCTCGGCCCACTCGATGCGGCGCATCCCTACGCCGGCGAGGGCGCGGTCGGTGATGTCATGGGGCACGCTGGTCGGGGAGGGCGAGGTCATGTGGTCTCCTGTCCGCGCCGCGCCCCGGGCGCCCGGGCGCGCGCTGCGCAGCGTGGAGAGTACTCGTCAGGATCGATCCGGGGCCGGTCCGGGTCGGCCGCCGGCTGCGCCATCGCAGATGCCCAGCAGGCGGCGCAGCGTCGCGAACCGCGGCCACGGCGAGCCGAGGCGGTGCACCAAGCGCTCCTCGAACCGGACGTGCTCCCGGTAACCGAGCCGGCGGTACGTGGCGAGCGCCGGCGGATTGTCCGATCGGACGTTGAGCACGACCTGGTCGCACGATCGGAGCAGATCGGCCGTCACGGCCCCGGTGACCGCGGTCGCGAATCCGCGACCTCGATACTCAGGGCTGGTCAGGACGTTGCCAACGACCGCCAACCGCGCGGTCGCGCTGATGACATGGGTCCCGGCGGCGGCAACGAGCCGGCCATTGACACGGATGCCGTAGTAGACGCCGTCGGCGATCGTGCTCGACGGCAACCAGGATGCGAAACCGAGTTGGTAGAGGCGGTTGAGATCACCGATCTCGGCGGGGAAGAGCCGCTCGGCATCGGAAGACGCCGGTCGAAAGTGGTCGCGGTCGACCCACATCCGGACCATCGGCGTCCCGGGTTCGATGCGGTACCTGGAGGCCACCGCAGCCAGGTGCTCGGGCAGCGCGGCCACGTAGGCCGCCCGCGGGTGGATCAGGTCGGCCAGGATGCGTTCGATGCCGCCCGGGTCACCCAGCACGAACAGGGGCTGGGGTGACAGGCCGCCGTATTCCAGGACCACCGCGACCAGCTCGTCGCCCGACCACGCCGAACCCCAGCGGGTCCGGCCAAACTCGCGATCCTCCAGGTCGCAGATGGCGTACGCGGCGAACAGCCGGTCATGCTCGAGGAAGGTGCGCAGGGCGGTGCGGTCCGTGATCGGCCTCGCGACGACACCCTCCCGCCCCCGCTCCGTGAGCGCAACGCCGGCCATCAGCGCACGTCCGGGCCCGAGGCGGGCGGCTCGGTGGCGGCCTGCTCCGTTGCCGTCCGCTCCGTGGCAGCCGGCACAGGTCCGCCGGTCCGCGGAACGCCGTGCCGCACCGTGCGGGCGTGCCAGGCGCCCACGATCCCGCGGTCGTACGGGGCGCGGACCTGGCCCTCCTCGGTGACGATGACCGAGACCAGCTCCGCCGGCGTGACATCGATCAGCGGGTTCAGCACCGACGCGTTCGGTAGCGCGATCGCCACGTCGCCGATGCGGGCCACCGCGCCCGCGGCGCCCTGCTCGACCGGCATCGCCCGCCCATCGGCCGTCCTGAAGTCGACCGCGACGATGGGTGCGCAGACGGCGAACGGAATACGGTGGCGCTCGGCCAGCACCGCCACGGGGTAGGTACCGATCTCGGCGCCCACGTCGCCGTTGGCGGCGATCCGCTCCGCCCCGACGAGCACGAGATCGATCCGGCCGGCCTCGAGCAGCCAACCGACCGCGTTGTCGGCAACGACGATGTGGGCGATGCCCGCCTGCTCGAGCTCCCAGGCAGTGAGGCGCGCGCCCGTCAGCGGGGGTCGCGTCTCGGCGACATGGACGAGCACCTCCCGGCCGGCGTCGACGGCCGCGCGCAGGACCGCCATCACGGTGCCCACCTGGCCGCCCGCCAGCGCGCCGATCGAGCCCCGGACCAGGATCCCGACCGGGCGCTCCACCTTGGGCAGCAGCAGGATGCCGAGCCGGCCGATCCGGCCGTGGTCGCTGGTCGCCTCGCGCAGGATCGCGTCCGCCTCGGCGCGGATCGCGCCAGCGACCGCCTCACCGTCCTCGGCGAACTCGCCCGCTGCCTCGTAGGCGGCCATGATCCGCTCGACAGCGGCAATGACGTAGCGCGACGTGGGGCGGGCGGCGCTGAGCTGACCTGCCCCGGCGCGCAGGATCGCGCGGCGGCCGTACGGCTTCGCGGTTCGACTGCGCGCAGCGGTGAGCGCCATGGCGACCGCGGCCGCCTGGCCGGCCGCGGGCCCGGGGCCGATCGTCCACTCCCGGAGCTCGTGCGCCAGCTCGACCGCGCTCCGCACCTCCAGCTCCGCCAGCTCGCCGGGCAGTCGTCGCTGGTCCACGAGCACCAGGTGCTCGTCGTCGACCCGGAAGGCTGACCGGAAGCCGGTGGGATTCGCCATCAGCGGTCGGGCGATCGGCCGGCTGAACGTCTCCGAACGGACCACCTGGGCGGCGCCGGGCCCGGCCTCGACAACCGGCTCCGCGAGGGGCGCCAGCAACGCGGCATCGGGATTCAGGATGGCCCCGGCCGCCTGGGCCGTGGAACGCTGGAGCGCAGTGGCGGCGCCCGCCACGGAGGCAGCGGTCTGGAACACCTCGGCGGCGAATTGGCGGAAGAACCGTCGCCGCCCGAGATCCACGCCGGCGTGCGCCGCCCCTTCACCGGGTGTCACATCAGGACCTTCCGCCGGCCGAGCGACGTCCGCGGGCTGCTCGGCGGGATCCGGCGGCCCCACCGCGGCCCGGTCGGCTCCCGGCTCGCGGTCC
>Ga0194132_10005004_pt1 | contig 22017 bp, 14 predicted proteins | sample TA2KigOf80mmetaG_FD_148612 | JGI IMG/M metagenome (GOLD analysis project Ga0194132, IMG submission 148612) | Freshwater microbial communities from Lake Tanganyika, Tanzania - TA2015054 Kigoma Offshore 80m | ecosystem: Environmental > Aquatic > Freshwater > Lake | place: Tanzania: Lake... | reverse complement strand
GACCTTCGATGAGTTCCTCAACCACGAGCACGAATACGCGCCGGGCGCGGACAAGTTCACCTTCGACAGCCCCGCGCCCGTGCAGGCGGACCCGGACGGCAAGTATCCCGTGCCCCAGCCGGGCATAAGGAAGAACCGGGAGTTCTGACCGCGCAGGGGCAGCGGGGCCTCACGTTGCACCGCAAGCGCGCGTCATTCGCGGCTGATCCAGACGAGCGTGCCGACGGGGAGTTCGTCGAACAACGGCATGAGGTCGTCCGCTGCGAGATGGATGCAGCCATGCGAGGCGGGCCGGCCCAGGCTCGGTTCGTCCCCGGTGCCGTGGATGTAAATGTAGCGCGCGAACGAATCCACGTTGCCGCCACGGTTGAAGCCCGGCTCAAGCCCCTCGAGCCACAGGATGCGCGTGGTGATGGGCGCGAGGGGCAGTCCCTTCCAGGTGAAACCGACGGGCTTGCGGCCCTTGAAGACGGTGCCGACGGGCCAGCCGCCGCCGATTTTCTGCGCGATGCGATGCAAGCCGAGCGGCGTGCGGTTCGAGTCCGCAACCTGGCCGATGCCGAACCGCGAGGTGGAAACGCGGAATCGCTTCGCGAGCGGGACGTAATCGGGAAACCGCCGGTCACGGTGCGCGCGGTTGTTGAAACGCAGCGGCGAGCCATGCAGCAGGAGCTGCCGCCGGACACGGACCCACAGCACATCACGGGTGAACTGCAATCCACACCGGCGGACGGTGTGGAAGAAATCGCCCGGCAGCCAGAGGCGCGGAGAAGCAACCCCGCCATCGCCCGCGGGCAGCGGAAGCTTCACCGGGCCGCTCATTTGAGCTTCTTCACCAGCACCTTCGACTTGCGGCCGCTCTGCTCGTATTTCTCCCGGCGCGATGCGGGCAGGTCATCCGGCGTGCCCTCGACGAAGCCGGCCTTGCTCTGAAAATACGCGAAGGCCTGCGTCGAGAGCAGGAGCAACTCGGCCAAGCCCGACTCGCGCGCCTTGTTCTCGACGAACTGGATGAGCTTGCGCCCGATGCCCTGGTTCTCGTGCGAAGGGCTCACGTAGAGGAACGCGAGCTCGCCCTTGTTCGCCTCGGGATGCGCGTGCAGCGCGATGCAGGCGACGGGGTTGCGGTCGATCTCGAAGAGGTAGTAGTCGCCGATGTGTTTCTCGAGCGCGGTGCGCGTGCGCTTGGCGAGTTCCTCGGTCTGCATCGCGCCTTTCGTCAGGCGGAGCAGGTTGCGGATGTCCTTCTTCTGGGCGCGTCGGATTTGCTGATACTCGTTGGCGTAGACGAGCGTGCCGATGCCCTCGTTGGAGAAGACCTCCGCAAGCAGGCCTTCGTCCACGCAGCCGTTGATGATGTGCACGCGCGGCACGCCGGCGCGGCACGCGGCCGCGGCGTGGCTGGCCTTCGATGTCGCCTCGGACGTGAAGTCGCACTTCCGCTGCGCAAGCATCGCCTCCAAGTCCCCGACGAGCGTCTGCCGGATGAGCGCGCCGTTGCACAGGAGCCCGTCGGCGGTGGTGATGAAGATGAGCTTGCTGGCCTTGAGCGCCTCGGCGACCGCGAGCGCGACGCCGTCCGAGTTCACGCGATACGTCTTGCCGTCGCCATCGAAGCCGAGCGGCGGAACGACGGGCGTGACGCCCTGCGCGAGCAGCGTCTGCAACAACTCCGTGTCCACTCGCTCCACCTTGCCGGTGAAGAGATGGTCCACGCCGTGCAGGATGCCCATCGGGTGCGCGATGATGGCGTTCGTGCACGCGGCGCGAAGGTCGTTCGCCGAGAGCCCCTCGAGGATTTCGTGGGTGAGCCGGTTCGCGGCGGTGAGCGCAAGCTTGAGCGTTTCGGCGTCGGTGATGCCGGTGCCGTCGAGATTCGACGCGGAAAGGTCCTGCTGCTCGGCGAGCACGCGAATCTGCTCGGCCGCGCCATGGACGAGCACCACGCGGATGTTCAGCGAGCGCAGCACCGCCACGTCCAGCAGGATGTTCGGGAAGTTGTCGTCGGTCACGACCGCGCCATCCACGGCGATGATGAAGGTCCGTTCGCGGAATCGCGGGATGTATTGGAGGATGCCCCGAAGGTCGGTGGGTTTCACGTTGGCTCGATGTCGCGCTTCTGAACGCGCAGAGAAGTAGAACGGGCGCGATCGGTTGTCGAGTTTGAACCGTGCCTTCCGTCCCGTCCGCCTACAGCCTCAGGAAAATCCTCCGCTTGTAGAGGAAGTGCACGAACCAGAAGATGAGCGCGAATCCCAGCAACGTGATGAACAGGTTGCCCGCGCCATCAGAAAGGCGCGTGTCGAGGAACTTCTTCACGTCGCCGCCGGCGAACCGCGCGGCCACGGTGCGGAATTGGAGGAGGTTGTTTGCGACGTAGATCGTGATCGAATTCACGCCGATCCACACGAACGGCCGGCACCACGTCCGCCATTGCCGCACGTCCACCACGTAGTAGAACGCGGCCAGCAGCAGCGCGCTGTAGCCGCCCGCCACCAGCACGTAGCTCGACGTCCAGATCTTCTTCACCACCGGGAACGCGAGTCCCCACGCGAAGCCGAGCGCGACGCCCGCCGCGCCCGCGGCGAGCAGCCAATTCACCTTCTGCGAGTCGGTGAAGTTCGAGCTGCGCAGGAACAGCCCCGCGAACACTCCGAGCAGGCACGTCACGATCGCGGGCAGCGTGCTCAGGATTCCCTCGGGGTCGTAGAACGTGTCGTATTTGCGCCCCGGCAGGAACTGGAAGTCGAGGTGGTTCGACAGGTTGCGGCCGGGCTCGAATGTCCCGCCCGTGCGCGCGGTCGTGGCGTCAAACATCTCTCGCGCCTTCGCCCACGCCGCGCTGTGCTTCGCGGCGGATGGATTCGCGGCATCCTGGAAGAGCGCCGCGCCCTTCGCGTCGCCGCGGCTTTCGCACAGCTTCGCGAGGTCGGGCTTGTTGAGCTGGATGTCCCGCACGGGCGCAAGCCCCATGAGCGCCCAGTAGCCGAGCAGCAATCCCGCCGCGATGGCTGCCATCGCGCGCACGGTGAAGAAACAGAAGATCAGGCCCGCGAACAGGTAGCACAGCGCGATGCGCTGCAGCACGCCAAGCAGGCGGATGTCCGGCCACTCGCGCGTGAGGCCGCCGGAATAAAAGATGCCGAGCAGGAACAGCAGCGCCGCGCGGCGCGCGACCCGCTTCAGCGCGCCCGCGCGGCCGTGCAACTCACGTTCCTTCGTGAGCGACCACACGAGCGAAACACCGGCGATGAACACGAACAGCGGGAAGATGAGGTCGTAAAACGCAAAGCCCGCCCAGTCCTTGTGCGAGAACTGCGCCGCCAGCCAGCCGAGCGGCGAGAAGGCGTCGGCGCCCGGCGCCTGCGTGATGGTGCTCGCGGTGCGGATGGCGACATCGCCGCCGAGAATCCAAAACATGTCGAACCCGCGCAGCGCGTCGAGGGACATGAGCCGTTGACCCGGTGCATCGGCTGCGGTCGGGGCTGCGGAACCTGAAGTTGCTCCCGCGCTCATGGCTTCTTCGCGCCAACGGTGGGCGCGCGCAAATCCACGCAGAACAACTTGTCCTTGCTGCGCGCGTAGAAGAGCCCATCCGCCAGCGCTGGATGCGCGCGGGCGGAGAGCGGCAGCACCTGCGCGCGGCCAAGTTCCTTGAACGCGTCGGGAGACGCGGCGGCGCGAAGCAGTTCGCCGTTCACCATCAGATAGAGCAGCGAATCGCCGGCGAGGATGGGCGTGCCGTAAGCGAGTCCGTCGCGGCTCCAGCGCACCCTGCCCGTCGCCAGTTCGACACACCGCAGCGACGACTGCCCGACATCGAGCCGGCCGTGCACGCCGTAAATGAATCCGCCGCGCCCGACGACGCTCGCGTATTGCGACGAGAGCGTGTCGTCGTCCGCCCACAGCTTCTCCAGTCCGCGCGGTGTCACGCGCAGCACCGCCGCGCCAAGGTCGTAGCTCGCGGTGATGAATATGGCGTCGCCGGCCACGAGCGGCGTGGATGCGGTGACCGATGCTTGAATTGGCGGCATGAATGGAAACTCGAACGCCTGCCTGCCGGACTTCGTCTCGTAGCCGCGCAGGTTGCCGCGGGTGAGAAACACCGCGAGCCGCCTTCCGCCAAGCGTTGCCGCGACGGGCGACGAGTAGCTCGCTTCCTCGTCGTTCGACTGCCACAAGACCCTGCCCGTGACCTTGTCGAACGCGACCACGCCCGCGCCGCCGGGCCCGCCGACATTCACAAAGACCGCGTCGCCGTCCACGAGCGGCGAGCAGGCGAGCCCGAAGAAACCGGGCCGCGCGCCGAACTGCCGCTTGCCATCCACGGCCCAGAGCTTCGCGCCCGTCGAGAGGTCGAGGCAGTGCAACCTGCCCTCGGCGCCGAACGTGAAGACGCGCCCGTCCTCGACTGCAGGCGTGCCGCGAGGCCCGGTGTCGCCGGAGGGATACTGGTCCACGTGGCTCGTCGGATACGGAAACGCCCAGAGCGGCCTGCCGTCGCGCGCGTCGAGCGCCTCGACGATTTCCTCGCCACCGCGGCGATGGAACAGGATGAGTTTGCCCCGCGCGACCACAGGACCGCTGTAGCCCTGGCCCACGGCTTTCTGCCACACCACGGGCGGGCCGTCTTTCGGCCACGCCGGCGCAAGGTTTGTGCCGGGGTAAATGCCGTTGCGCGTCGGCCCGAGGAATTGCGGCCAGTCTGAAGCCTGCGGTTGCATCGCACCGGCGAGGAGCGCGACTCCGCAGAGCATTGCAACCGCCGAAGCGCGGGGATGGACACGGTCGCGTGGCGGAGTCGTGACGCTCATCGTCGCGGAAAGTTGGTCAAGCGATGCAATCCTGCCGCCGCGCCCCGTGTCGCGAGGGGGGCAGGGCGCGCGGGTTGGCGTGTCGCGCCGGCGGCGCGGCTGCGGCCCTACTTCGCGGGCAACATCGCGAGATACCCGCGCACAAAACCGATGCACTGGGCGACGTCGGGCACCGAGTTGTCCCAGTTGTTCTCGTATTCGATGGAGATGTTGCCTTTGAAATTCTGCGCGCGCAATTCGTCGAGGATACCCTTGATGTTCGAGACGCCCGTGCCGAAGATGGTGTCGGGCAGTTGCTTTCCGATTTCAGAACGTTCCTTCAGGTGGAGGCTGATGATCCGGCCTTTGAGGATGCGCAGGCAGTCCACGGGCTGCAGTCCCGAGGTCACCCAGTGGCCGGTGTCGGCGCACGCCCCGATGCGCGCGTCCCGGTCCTTCACGAGTCCGAGCACGTAGTTCGGGTCCCACAACTTGTAGTTCGGGTTGTTCGCGCGCTTCGCGTGCTCGTGAAAACCCACGCGGATGTCGAACTCCTTCACGAGCTTCTCGATCATGTCGATCGAGCCGTCCGACTCGGTGGTGATCGCATAGAGTTCCATCTTCTTCGCGAACTCGAACACCTTGCGGGCCTGCGCCTCGTCGGTCGGGATGGCCACGACGCCGTAGTTCACGGCGCGGATTTTGTGCCGGGCGAGTTTCTCCTTCACGCGGGCGATGACTTCGTCGCTCGCGTCGTGGCCCCATTTCACCATCGGCTCCTCCTTGCTGAGTCTCTGGCCGGGATAAAACTCGATGACCTTGCCGCCGGCGGCCTCCGTCTTCTCGATGGCCTCGAAGGCGCTGAACCGGTTAAACGTGTAAGCCTGGACGCCGATGGCGAACGGCCCGATGCGATGCCCGGCGGGGATTTCGTTCGCCGCGAACGCCGCGGGCGCAGCGAGCAGGCACGAGGCGGCAAGGAGTTGCGGGAGTCGGTCGAGGTTCATGGCCGGTGCTGTGTGATGCGCGCGGGGCGCGGTTGATTGGTGCGCGAATAGCACCGCCAACTCGCGGCGGAGTCAAAGGAAAACTCCTCGGCTTTGGTGCGTGATTCACGGCCGTCCCGCGGGCGCCGCGACTCCGACAAGCCCGTCCAGTTCCGTCAATGCGGCGATGCGGCCGTCCTTCGGCGCGGTGGTTCGGCTGCGGTCGAGGTGCAGCGCCTGCAAGCCGGCTCCGCTCGCGCCCTCGGCATCCTCGCGCGCGGAATCGCCCACATGCAGGATGCGGCCCGCCGGCAACCCGAACTTGCGCACCGCCTGCTCGAAGATCACGGACGACGGCTTCGTGAAGCCGACATCGCAAGACACCGTGACGACCTCGAAGAATGACCGGAGCCGCAGCGCGCGCAGCAGCGGTTCGAGCCGCTCGTCCCAGTTGGAAATCACACCCAGGCGCACGCCGCGCGAAGCGAGCGCGTCGAGCGCCGGCAGCGCGTCCGGGCACAGCCGCCACGCGCCCGGTTCCTCGAATCTCGCGTAGACCGCCGGAAAGAACGTTCCGGGCAGCCGTCGCGCCTCGGTGCCAAACGTCTGCCGGACCAGGTCGAACCACTCCGCCGGCGTGTGGTGAAAATCCCGCCGCGCCCGCCACGCCGCGCCGAAGCGGCGGTTCAGTTCGTCCACGTCCACCGGCCACACGCCGTGCTGCGCGGCGACCTCCGCATACACGTGTCCCACCGACGGCCACGGCTCGATGAGCGTGCCGCCGACGTCGAGCGTGATCGCGTGGACCCGGCGCAAGGGAGACATCGCCGCGACATTGGGGCACCCGGCGCGCATCGGCAAGCGGGCATCGGCAGCGGCTTCGGGCGCGGATGTCCGCGGAAACCAGCCGCATCACTTCCCGCGCCGGCCTGTTTCGCCGAGCAGGAACGCGAGCAGGTCGTTGAATTGTTGCGCGGTCAGCGCGTCGCCGAAGTTCTCCGGCATCAGCGAACGGTCGGTCTCGCGGCGCTCCTTCAACTGCCCTTTCGCGAAGGAAACCTCCTTGCCCGTAGACTCGGCTGCGATGATCTGCGCGCCTTCCTCGCGGCGGAACAGCCCGCTCACCACGTCGCCGTTCGTCATCACAAACGTCGTCGAGCGGAACGCGCGGTCCACATTCGCGTTCGGGTCGAGGATGTCCTCGATCAGCCGGTCAAGCCCGCGGTTGCCGATGCCGTCGAGCTGCGGGCCGACGATCACTCCCTTGCCGTTGAGTTGATGGCACAGCGCGCAGGCTTGCGTGAAGACATCCGTTCCGCGCGCGGCGCTGGCCTTCGATGCGTCAAAGCCCGTCCGCTTGCGCGCGATGAGTTGCTGGATGGCGGCATCCGCGGGCGGCAGGTCGCGCGTGAGTGACACGATGCGTTCGCGCGGGGACTTCGCGGCGTTCGCGTTGAGGAGGTCTGTGAGCGCGCGGCTTTGAAGCAGCCGCGCGGGGATGCGTCCGGCCTCGGCCGCTTCCAGCACGGATTCCGCGCCGGCCGGCGATGCGGCGAGCGCGAGCGCGAGCCGGGCCTGCAACCGCGCGGGCGCGGCGTGCATCGCCTCGATCACGGCCTGCCGCGCCGTGGGCTGCGGCACCTTCAAGAGTTCTGTCGCAAGCCGCTCGCGCAACGACTCCGGCTGCGCGCCGTCGAGGACGACTTTCCCCACCGGCGCGACGGCCGTGGAGGCGTTGATCGCGAGCCATGCACGCCCGGCCGCGGCGCGGGTGTCGGCGTCGGGCGACGAGGTGAACAACCGCGCGAGCTGCGGTTCGGCGCTCGCGAGCCTGACCGCGCCGGCGATGTCGGCGGCGGTTTGGAGTTGCCTCGCGAGCTGGCTGGCGTCGGTGAGGGCGAGCTCGGGCAGCGCGGGCTCGAAGCGGCCGAACGCGAGCCACGCGTAAGCCGTGCCGCTGTCGCCGTCGGTCGCCTCGAACACGGCGCGCGTTCCCGCAAACTCTGCAAGGTCCCACGAGACCAATCGCGCCGTGTCGTTGCGCGGCGGCGAGGCTTCGCGCAGGACGCGCTTCGTGTCCACCTCAATCAGCCGCACAACGTTCTTCTTCTGCGCCGGCGTGTTTGGGAAACCGTCGTGGCCGCAGAGCCAGAAACTCAACGTCGCCGGCGGCGCAAACGGCGCGGAGCGCAGCACGCCGGTGAGCGTCTCGCCGTTCGGAAAACTCGACATGAGCTGCGCGCTCGTGCCGTCGGCGCTGCCGCGCTCCTGCAACGTCCACGGGTTGCGCGGGTCGGCCGCGCCGGGCGGCGGCGAGTTTTGCCAACGCGAATCGGGCGCCGCCGCGAGCGCGCGCCTCGCGAGGTCCTCGCCCCAGTGTTTGTTCACGCCGCCGATCACGTCGCCCCTTTGCTCCAGGCCGTCGTGGACTGACTTGAACAGCGCGAGTTCGAGGTCGAGGTCGTTGCGGGACCTGAGCTGCGCGAAGTTGGCGATGTTCACGTGGTCGCGGTCGGTGCCGAATCGCACGGCGTGCAGCGCGTAGCGCGCGAGTGAATCGCGCGGCTCGGCGTGCGCCTGCATGTGCCGGATGAGGAAAGTGGCCGCGGCCTGGTTCGTCACGCCAACCGCGATGGACGCGAAGAGCCGCGAACGGGCTTCGCTGAGGTTGGTGCTGAGCCCGGCGAAGGCGCCGGGGAGTCGAAGCTGCTCGCGCAAGGCAAGTCGCGCGACGTGTTCGAGGTGCGTGTCCGCCGCGGGCACGCGCGCGTGCAGCGCGAGGAGCGGCGCAAGGTTTTCGAGCGATGGGTTCGCGGCGAGCGCGTCTGCCGCGGCGCGCTGGACGTGAGCGGAGGCGTCGGCGAGCGCGGTGCGCGCGGCGGCGAGGAGCGCGGGGTTCGCGCCGCTTCCGGGTTCGTTGCCCCGGGGTTGTGCCGGGATTGAGGCGGCTTGAAGGCGGCGTTCTGTGAGCACGCGCAATGCATGGACGCGGACGGGTTCGTCGCGGTCGGTGAGCGCGGTGAGGAGGGTTTTTTCGTCGAGCGTGCCGGAGCGTTGGAGGTGCCACAGGCAGCCGACGAGGAGCCCTTCGCGCGCGTCGGCCTGGCGGAAGTGCCAGTCGCCTCGCGCGGCCTGCGTGAGGAGGCCGTGTTCGTTGGCGTTCGTTCGCAGCGTGAGTTCCTCGCGGGCAAGCGCTTGGCGGGCGGGATTTGAGCCGAGCAGTTCCTGGAGCAGTTCGTCGCGGGTCGCTCGAGTGAAGTCGGGGAGGTCGCGCAACGGGCGGGCCGGCGTTCTTCCGCCGGTGCCGTTGTGAACGATGCGCCAGATTCGCCCGCGCTCGCGGTCGCGGCCGGGGTGTGTCAGCGGCACTTCGTAGTGGCCGATGATGCGGTTGTAGAAGTCCGCCACGTAGAGCGCGCCGTCGGGGCCGAATTGCAAGTCCACCGGGCGGAACCACGGGTCGGTCGTCGTGAGGAAGTCCGGCTGCTCGACGCCTTTCGAGGTCGAGCCGGTGAAGTCGATCTTGTCGCGGTTGATGCGGCTGGTCATCACGTTGCCGATGAGAATGTTGTCCCAAAACTCGGGAGGCCACGACGGGTCGCTGATGTAAGTGATGCCGCAGATGGCGGTGCTGCCGTGCGAGTGCTGGATGGTGACGGGCGCGAAGCCGAGCCCGTCGTGCGGCGCGCCGAAGCTCGGATACCACGCGCCGCGCAGGAGCTGGTAGATGGGCGAGCTGTGGCAGTCGGCGGAGTAGAGATTGCCGAGCGGATCGAAGGCGAGGCCGAACGGGTTCACCTGTCCGTGCGTCCAGTGCTCGATGCGCGAGCCGTCGAGGCGCATGCGGTAGGTGTTGCCTGAGTTCATCGTGATCTCGTGGCCGTCGCGGCCCCTGACTCTCGAGCGGTTGTTGTAGCCGTGGGTCGCGTAGAGCCAGCCATCGAAGCCGCGGCGGAAGCTCGCCTGGTTGCCGTGCGTGTCGCGCGTGTGGTCGAACGGGCCGTAGAGGATTTCCTTCTTGTCCGCCACGCCGTCGCCGTCGGTGTCCTCGAAGAGCCAGATGTTCGGGATGGACCAGGCGATGCACTTCCAGGTCATGGCCGATGGCCGATGGCCGGTGGCCGATGGGGGGATGGACCTCGGCGCGCGGAATGGATACAGGCCGATGGGGATGTTCAGGTTTGTCGCGAAGGTCGTGACTTTGCGCGCGCGGCCGTTCGTGTCAAAATCGGAAAGGATGCGGATCGTGTCGCGCGCCTCGGCATCCGACTTGGCCGCGAAGGGATATTCGCGCGACTCGGTGATCCACAAGCGGCCCGACGCGTCGAACGCCATGTTCATCGGCTTGCGCAGGTCCGGTTCGGCGGCGACGAGCTGGATTCGGAAACCGGGTGGGAGCTTGAAAGTCCGCTGCTGCTCGGCCGGCGCGAGCGGTTCGGTCGCGCGGACACCCGCGGCGAAAGGGTCGGCGGGCGCGGCGGCGAGCGCGGTCGGCGACAAGGTGACATGGAGTAATAGAAGTGTGAGGACGAACACCGGGGCGGGGGGCGGCTTCATGCGATGCGGCGTTATGGCGCAAAGGCCGATGAGCCGGAAGGAAAAGTTGGGATGCTCCTCCGGTCGTCGTTGTCGTCGAATCCGTCTCATCTGTCCTTTTTTTCCCCAACCCCCAACCGGAGCGCAACCCGAGGACGACGACGAGACCGATTGTTTCCGCCGCAATCCCCTGAATCCCATTGCCTATTCACTCCGTCCATATAGGCTGAAGGCCGACATTACCGGACGAGCGCCACGCCAGTTCGCACTCGCCCGGCTGACCTTATGAACCGCAAATCCCTCCTGCTCGGCGGACTCGTCGCAACCCTCGCGCTTTCATCGCGCGCCGCCGTGAACGACACGCCAGCCAAGCCGCCCGCCACCGATCGCCTGCTCCAGCAGGAATTGCGGCAGGAGCAGATCAAGACCTCCACCTCGCGTCTCGGCGCCCAACTCGACCGCCTCGCCGAGGAATACGAGCGCAACGGGCTCGCCGGCGACGACGTGACGGTGCTGCGCGCCATCCGGTCCGTGCTCGGCTCGCTCACGGACAAGGAGATGGGCCGCGTCATCGAGCTGCTTCAGCAGGCGCGCAACGCCGGCAAGCCCGGCTCGCCTGCCGCGCTCGAGGCCTTCGCGGGGCAGAAAGGCATCGTCATCCAACTCCGGCAGTTGCTTCTCGAATTCCAGCGCCAGCAGTTGTTGCAGCAGCTCTCGATGCGCTTCTCGGCCCTCGCACAGCGGCAGGGCGAAAATCTCAAGGAAGCCGTCGGCCTCGTCCAGCTCGCGCGCGGACGCGAGACGTTCAGCTTCGACGAGTCGCAGCGCATCTCGTTGCGCATCCAGGAAACCGAGCAGGGCACCATCGGCACCGAGGCCGGACTCTTGCTCAAGAAGCTCGGCGAGCTGCTCAAGGACATGGACGGCCCGACCGCCGAGCGGCCCCAAGCCGCGCAACGCAAGGCGCAAGACGGCCAGCTCGTTGCCACGCTCGAATCCGCCACGACCGACCTCAAGGCCGCAAAGCTCCTCGGCGCAGCCGGCAGCGAGCGCAAGGCCCGCGACCTCATGCAGGAAATCGCCAAGCTCCTCCTGCCGAACCGCGACACCATCGAGATTCTCAAGCAGGCCATCCGCGACGTCGAGAAGGCCATCGCCGACCAGAAGGTCGTCAAGGACGAGACGCAGAAGCTCGAGGGCCGCAAGCCCGACACCGCCGAGGTCGAGAAACGTCAGGCCGAAGTCGTCGACAAAACCGCGAGCGTCCGTGACGACGTGAAGGACGTCGCCCCCAAGGCCGCCGAGCAGCTCAAGGCCAGCGAGCAAAAGATGCAGGAAGCCCGCGCGACGTTGAACGACAACTTCCAGACCGGCGACCAGATGCGCCAGACCGCGCCCGAACAGCAGCAGCAAGCCGTTGCCAAGCTCGAAGAAGCCAAGAAGACCCTCGAGGAACAACTCGCGAAGGCCGAGGCCCAACTCACCAAGCCGCAGGACAAACTCGCCGCCGCGAAGGAACTTCTCGAGAAAGTGAAGGAACTGAAGAAACAGGAGGAAGCGCTCAAGGCCGAGGCTTCCGCCGCCGCCGAGCAAAAGAAGCCCGGCGAACTCGCCAAGCAGGCTTCCAAGCAGGACGCCCTCAAGCAGGAAACGCAGAAGACTCAGGAACAGGCCGCGCCCACTTCACCCGAAGCCGCCGAGTCCATCGCCGAGGCTGCGAAGCAAATGCAGAAAGCGGAGCAGCAACTCGCGCAACAAAAGCCCGAGGCGCTGATGGCCCAGCAAGCCGCCGTGGACGCCCTCGCCCAGGCCGAGCAGCAGCTCGAGCAGAAGGTCGCCTCGCTCGAGAAGGCCGCCGAGGACAAGGCCAAGCTCGAAGCCCTCAGCAAGAAGGTTGGCGAAATCATGAAGGACCAGGCCAAGGTCCAGATCGACACCGCCAAGGCCGCCGAGAAGCCGGAGGCCCCGTCGCCCAAGACCGCCGACAAGCAGGGCGAACTCGGCAAGCAGACCTCCGAGGCGAAGAGCGAGGCCGCGCCACTCGCGCCCAAGGCCGAGAAGCCGCTCGCGTCCGCCGAGAAGAACATGGCCGAGTCGAAGAGCGAACTTGGCAAGCCGAACGCCGAGGCCGCGCGCGCACCGCAGAAGGAAGCGATGGCCGACCTCGCCGCCGCGAAGAAGGCGATTGATGAAAAGATCGGCCAGCTTGCCAACGAACTCGGCCAGCAGATGCAGAGCAACGCCGCACAGGCGGCCGAGGCCGTCGCGAAGGCGCAGGAGAACGTGAATCAGGCGCTCGCCCAGCTCCAGCAACCGGCCGGCCTCGGCGAGATGATCAAGGAGGCGCAGAAGGAAATCGCCCAATCCCTCGCGAAGAAAGCCGAAGGCAAGCCCGAGTCCGCGCCCGTCAGCGAGGCGAAAAAGTCCGCCCAGAGCGCCGCGCAGAAACTCGACCAGAACGACCTCAAAGGCGCCATCGGCGAAATGGCGAAGGCGCAGAAGTCCATTGAGCAAGCGGCGCAAGCCGGAGAACCCAAGGGCGAAGGTGAACCGAAAGGTGCCAGCCAGCCCAAGGGTGAAGCGAAGCCCGGCGAAGGAAAGCCGGGCGAAGGCAAACCCGGCGAAGGCAAACCCGGCGAAGGCCAGCCCGGGAGCGAACCGCCGCCCGCTTCACTTCCGCAACTCGCGCAGAAACAGGCCGACGTGAAGAAGCTCGCCGAATTGCTGAGCGAAATGAACGCAACGCCCGCCGCCCAGCCGCTCGAAGGCGCGGCCGAGGCGATTTCACCGCTCGCAGCCGGGAGGCAGGACAACTGCCGCCCGCCGCACAGATGTCACTTCAACAGGCTTTGCAAGCGCTGATGGATGCCGCCGCGCAAGCCGAGGCAAACAAAGCCATGCCCGCCCAAGCCAACGCGCAGGCCGCTCAGCAGGCGCTCGCGCAGGCGGCGGCTTCGCTCGCGCTCGCGCAAGCCGGCGTCGGCACGCCTCAGACCGCGCAAGGCCAGCAGCCCGGTCAGGGACAAGGTCAGCAACCAGGCAACGGCAAAGGCCAGCAGCCCGGCAACGGCAAGGGCCAGCCCCAGCAACCCGGCCAGCAGGCGGGCAAGGGCGACGGCAAGCAGGGCAACTGGCTCGGTGCTGGTGGCGCGGACGGCGCAAAGCGTGACCTCACCGGCGGCAGCGGTTTCATCGGCCTGCCCGCCCGCGACCGCGCGGCGATCAAGCAATCCGTCGGCGAGAAGTATCCCGAGGAATTCGGCCGCGCCGTCGAACAGTATTTGAAAAACCTCTCCGACACGACCAGCCGGCCGAAGGGGAACAAGTGATGCGTCAGCTTCGGTCGTCGTCTCAATCTTCGGCTGGGTTCGTCCACACCATGCTGCGGCGGCTCGCGCTCGCAGTTTGCCTCGGCGCGCTTCCCATTTTATCCACCCCGTTCGCCGCGCCTCCTCCCGGTCCGGCCTCTCCGCGCGCGAAGACCGACCCGGTCAAGGTGGATGCCGAGACCGAGAAGGTCATCAACGGCGCGCTGAAATATCTCGCGAGCAGGCAAACCGCCACCGGCGCTTGGGGCGCTTACGGTGAGGAAAAACAGCGCCAGCTCGCGATGACCGGTTACGTGCTCATCTGTTACCAGGCTTCAGGCCACCTCCCCGGCGAGGGCGAATACGGGAAGAACGTCACCGCCGGGATGCAATACCTGCTCGACATCGTCGGCCCCGACGGCGTCATGGGCAGCCGCAGCGACGGCCAGTACATGTATGGCCACGGCATCGCCTCCATCGCCCTCGCCGAGCTTTACGGGCAGACGAAGAACCCCGCGATGCGCGCCAAGCTGGACCGCGTCATCAAGCTCATCATTTCCGCGCAAAACACCGAGGGCGGCTGGCGCTACCGGCCCGTGAGCTACGACGCCGACATCTCGGTGACGGTGCTGCAGGTCGTCGCGTTGCGCGCGGCCAAGAACGGCGGCATCGAGGTTCCGCAGAAGACGATTGATGACGCGGTGAAATATGTGCGGGCCTGCTTCGACGAACGCACGGGCGGCTTCTGCTACCAGCCGTATCGCGACCCCGGCTTTGCCCGCACCGCGGCGGCGATATACTCGCTGCAAGTCTGCGGCCTTTACGACGACCGGATGGTGAAGGCCGGCTCGAAGTATCTCTTCGACAATTATCGCGAAGACCACGAGTGGTTCGCCTACGGCAACTTCTACGCCGCGCCCGCGCAATACATGATCGGCGGCGAAACGTGGTCGCGATGGTATGCCACGATCAAGCAGTCGCTCCTCAAGTCCGTCCGCACCGAGGGCGACCTCGCGTGGTGGGAAGCCCGCGGCCGCGGAGGCGTCGGCCCCAACTGGTCCACGGCTGTCTACGCGACGATGCTCGCGATGCCGTATCACTACATCCCGCTGTATCAGCGCTGAGCGGCGGCGCGGCGAGCTTCGATGAACAGATTGGTCCCATCCGTCCTGTTGGTCGCATGCGCGGCACTCACTCACGCCGGCACGCTCCGCACCAAGGACGGCAAGTCCCTCGAAGGCGAGGTGAAGCTCGACCCCGGCGGCTTCGCCGTCACGCTCGCCAGCGGGACCACGGTGAAAGTCCCTCTGGCCGACGTCGCGCGCGCCACGTTCGAGCCGTTCGCCTCCGACCCGGCCCTCGCGGGCGCGACAAACGGCCTGCTCGGCACGTATTATCCCCAGCCCGATTTTGCCGGCCAGGCCGTCCGGCGCGTGGACCCGTCGCTCGACTTCACGTGGACCGACTCGCCGCCGATTGCGAATTTCCCGCGCGAGAATTTCTCCGTCCGCTGGACCGCGCAGCTTCGTCCCACGGACACCGACCTTTACACATTACACGCCACGGTGGACGACGGCGTGCGCCTGTGGCTGAACGAGCGGCTGCTCATCGACGAGTGGCGCGAGCAATCACTCGCCACCGCGACCTCGCCCGTGTCGCTTCGCGCCGGCGAGACCTACAACCTGACCATCGAGTATTTCCAATCCATCGGCACCGCGCGCATGAAGCTCTTCTGGAGCAGCCCCACCCAGCCGAAAGCCATCGTGCCCGCGTCCGTGCTCGCGCCCGGCAAGGTCCTCGCGCTCCCCTCGCTCGCCGCGACCGCGAACACCGGCAAAGGCGTGCTCACGTGGAACGGCTCGTTCATTGGAGCGCCCGTCGCCACGGCCGACGACACGTCCGTCACCTTCGCCGAACCGCACAAGGGCTTTGCGCTCTCGACCGTCAACGCCGCGCGCATCTACTTCCGCGGGCTCTCCGCCGCGCGCGCCGCCAAGCTCGAGCCCAAGCGGCCCGGCGTGCTCCTCATCAACGGCGACTTCATCGACGGCGAATTCAAGGGCATCTCCGACGGCCGCGTGCACCTCAACTCCGTGCTCTTCGGGCTGAAGAGTTACGACATCAACTTCGAGGCGCTCGCCGTCTCGCTGCGCGACTCCGCGCCTTCCGCGGCAAAGTTCCTCGTGAAGTCCCGCGCGGGCAGCGCGCTGCTCGCGCAGTCCGTCGCGGTGAAGGATGGCGCGCTCGAAGTCACCGGAGCGCCGCTGACCGGCCTCCGCATCGCCGGCGAACAGCTCGAGGAGTTCAAGTGCGGCGCCGGCACCGCGCTCTTCGAGGAGATCGCCGGCAAGGTTCTGGTCCGCGACACCGCGAACGACCGCCAGACTTACACCGACATCGCGAACGCCCGCCGCACGCGCGAGGAATCCGAGCGCATGGCCCGCGCCATCGCCGAGTTCCGCGTCAACGCCGAGGACAGGATCCGCACCGAGACCGACCTCATCGCGCGCGGCAAGACCGAGCTGGAGAAGAAGCACACACTCCTGCTCGCCGCGAAAGCGGCATCGGACCATGCCACGAGTGAGAAGCTGCGCCTCGAACAACTCGCCGCCGACGCGAAAGCCGCCGCCGGGCGCGCGGGCGACGATTACACCGAAACACACCGGCTTTCGACCGTTGCGAAAAACGAGTCCGACCGCGCCCGCACCGACCTCGACGGAAAACTCCGCGTCGCGCGCGAGGCGCGCACCGACCTCGACCGGGTTGTGTCCGTCATCAACACGGGCCGTGCCGCGCTTGAAGCCCGCACCGCGGCGGAACAGTCCGTTGCCACCCGGAGCGCCGCCGCCGCCGCCGCCGCTGCCCGCAAGGCCGCCGACGAGAAGGCCACCACGGAGAAAGCACTCGCGAAAGCCATGGCGGAACAGGATGCCATCGAGAAATCCTCCGCGACCGCCAAGGCGAACGCCGAGAAAGCCGTCACCGAAACCTCCGCGCGCGTGAAGGTGCTCACCGAGTCGAAGGCCAGCACGGATGCGACGGTCGCGAAACTCGCCGCCGCCGCCTCCAAGCTCGCCGCCGAGAAGGGCGCGAACAGCCCCGATGCGCAGAAGACGGCCGCCGAGCGTGACCGCGCCGCCGCGGACGCCGTGACACTCGCGCGCTCCCTCGGCGGGGCGAGAAACGCCTCGACGCTCGCCCTGCAGGCGAAAGCCGCCGCCGATTCCAAGGCCGCAACGGACTTGAACACCTCGAAGCTCGCGCACTCCCGCGCCCAGCAGGATTTCGCCACGCGCTCCCGCGCCGCGGACGACTCGAAGGCGGCGGCCGAAAAAGCCGCGGCCGCGCTCGCAGCGCTCGTTGAGAAAGGCAAGGGAGAGAAGTCCGCGTTCGAAACCAAAGCCGGGGCGAGCAAGCTTGAGGCGGAGAAGAAGCTTGGGGAAGCCGACGCCGCCGTGAAGGCAGCGACCGGCGCGAAGACCCTGGCCGAGAAGCGTTATCTCGAAGCGCTCGGGGTCTCCGAGAAGGCGTTGCGCGAGCGGAGCGCCGCGAACCTCGCCGCGTCACAAGCTCGCTCCGCCGCGGACATCGCCACGACGGCCGCACTTTCCAAGAACCGCATCACCGCCGCCGCCGAGGCTGAGAAGGCGGCTGCGGAGTCTTACATCAATGCGAGGACGGAGGCGTTGAAGAAGGCGCAGGCGGACTTGAAGTGAGCGCACGGCGGCAGGCGCGATCCCGCCTTGGCCGCTCATCCGGCGCCCGCCAATTCATCCAGCAGCTTCTCGATCTGCGCCCCGGTGCGCTCGACCGAATACTTCTCCACGATGGTCCGCCGCGCCGCGTCGAGCATCCCGCGGACTTGCCCTCCGGCGAATGCGGACCGCACCGCGTCGAGCCAGCCGGGAGCGTCCACGGCCGGCACGAGAATGCAGTTTTCGTTGCCACGAATGTAGTCGGCGTATTCCGGGAGCGGCTTCACGAGCAGCAGGCTGCGGCTGAGCATCGCCTCGCAGTTCGTCAGGCAGAACGTCTCGTAGTCGGACATGTTCACCGTCACATCCGAGCGCGCGAGCCATTCGAGCACCTGCGGGTTCTTGAGGTCCCTGTGCAGCGTGAAGCGCCCGGCGAATTGCCGCTCGAGATGACCGAGCAGCGGGCCGGTGCCGAAATAGTGGATTTCCAAATCCGGCCACACGCCCCGAAGGCGCTCCGCGACACGAATGCTCTCGTCAATGCGTTTCCAACTTACCGCGCGGCCGATGATGGTCGCGACGCGGGGCGCGGGGCGCGGCTTGGCCTCCATGTCCGGCGTGAGCGGCGGCGGCACGAGCACGCAGCCGATGCTTGCCGCGCGGCGGGCGTGCGGCGCGATGCGCGCGTGATCGGCGGGGTTGAGCGTGATGACGCACGCAAGCCGGCGGAACATGAACCGTTGCAGCGCGTAAAGTCCCGTGTCGAAAAACCAGTCCACGAAGCCGAGTTCCGCGAGCTTGCCGCGCAGCACGCGGTCGTATGTCACGATGGAATCCGTGCGCTTGAGGTTGAGAAACTCAAACGTCAGGTCCGCGCCGTAAGTCCCGGCCGCGCGCGTGCCCGGCGCGAGCGAGAGGCTCAACGGGCCGAGATTGAACTCGGGCGTGAAGAACACATCGAAGTCCGCGCGCCTCCGAAGCACCGCGCGCCGGAACTCGCGCAGGATGGCCAGCCGCGCAAGCGTGCCGTCGTAGGAGGTGAGGAAGCGGTTGTGGACGCGGTTGACGAGGATGCCCTCCTCGTTGAACTGTCCGCCCTTGGTGATGTCGGGGCAGAACACCTCGACGTGATGGCCGCGCGCGGTGAGGAATTTGTGGAGCAGCAGCGTCTGCGTCACCGCACCGCCCAACCGGGGCAGGTAGCTGACGGTGACGATGCCGATGCGGAGCTTGCGTCGCGGCGCGGGAACGCCCGGATTTGAGCCCGGCGCACTGAAGGATTTTGGCGCGTCGTCTGCCACGTTGGCTGCGAGATGGTTGTGGTGCTTTGCGGTGGTGCCGGGCTGATGAACCGCAGGCGCCCGCTCCTCAGGAAGCCGCCGCGGCATCGGATGCTTCCGTGAGCCGCCGCGTGGTCCACATCGCGAGCCAGGTTTCGAGGAGCAGCACCGCGAGCGCCGCGGCGACGAGCCAGCGCCAGATTTTCTGGCGGCCCTCCAGCTCGGTGTTTTGGAGGACGCGCTTGTTCGCCTCTGCCTTCGCGGCGTCCGGAGTGAGGCCGGGCAACGCGGCGCCGAAGCGCGCGAGCTCGTCCAACGGCATCGGCGCGGTCCGGCTCTCGGCGGGGTCGAGGTTCACCGCGAAGCGTTTCGTCCCCGCACCGACTGTGAACGAGTAGGTGCCTGGTTGATCGGCTTGCGAGAAGTTCGCCTCGCCCTTCGCCACGGTGACCCGTGAAGCGTCGGGCTTGAGGACGGTGATCGGTTGGTTCGTGTCCGCGCCGACGCTCGCGAAGGCAATGTCACCCGCGACGGTGAACTGAGTCGGCTGCGGTGGCAGTCCGCCGCTCTGATCGAGCAGCGAATAGAGGAGCGGGACGAACTTGGTCGAGAGCGCGAGCTGGCTGTCTTCGGGATGCCAGCACGTCGCGAGCACCATCAGCCGGCCGCGGCCGGCGGGCACCTCGACGAGCGCGGGGTCGAGGTCGTCGAAGCGCGCCAGCACGCGCGCGCTTGCGGGCAGCTTGGTGATGTCGAGCCGCCGGTGCTTCCAAAAGTGAATCTTGGTGAAGTCGCTGAAGCGCGGGTCCGCGAACGGCGCGAACAGCGGGTGTTGGAAATCGATTTCCGCGAGCAGCGAGTAGTCCGCCACGCGTGCCTCGGTCGCGCCGGGACTGTCGATGCCGGCGAGACTCGCGAGCACGGATGCGGCGTCGGCGTTTCGCAAGGCGAGGAACACCGTGTGTCCGCTGTCGAGCATCCGGCGCAGGACGGCGAGCCGGTCCGCGGGCACGGTGTCGGTGACGACTGCGAGCGGGGTGTTCTCGGTGTCCGCCGGCAAGAGCATCGCGCCCGGCCCGCGCGCGACGACCTGCACGTGGTGGCGGCGCGTCTGCTGGAACGCGTGTTTGAGGAAGTGCAGCGGCTGCTTCGCGTCGCCTTCCGCGTCGGCGCCGAGATAGAGCACGTTCACCTTGGCGGCCTCGGGCGGGATGACGAACGCGGTGTTGTCGAAGTCTTCGTCGTCCCCCTGCAACAGCACGCGGTCCACGGCGTTCCCGGCGGGCGGGGCTGGCAGGCTTGCGATGCGCCCCTGTCCGGGCGGCACGTAGACATCCACCGGGGCGCCCGCGAAGCCCTTGCCATCGGCGCTTGCCCAGCCGACTTGGAACTGCTCGCGCTTGGAATCGGTCGAGTTGCTCACGCGCACGCGCACGGCCGTCTCGGCTGACTTCTTGTCCGCCTCGTCAGCGTCTGCGACGAGCTGCACGCCGGCGTTCGTGACGCGCCTGGCCTTCACCGGTTCGACGGAGAGTTCGATGCCCTTCGGCCACTCGTAGGCCTGCAACGGGTCGAGGCGGCTGCCCTCCTGAAGGTCCGTGATGAGCACGATGCGGCGCTTCACGATCTCGAGTTTGTCCTTGGATTCCTCGAGCGCCTCGGCCGCGGATACCAGCGCGGTGCCGAGATGCGTCGGAAACCACCCCGGCGAAGTCTCCGCGAGCGCTTTCGACGCGAGGGCGGCGCGCTCGCCCGCGGCGGTCTGGGTCCACGTGTCGAAGGTGACGAGCCGGTTCAGTGCGCGGTCAAAGGTGAAGAGCGCGACCTGGTCCACGGGCGAAGTCGCGCGGAGGATTTCGTCGGCCTTCGCGCGCGCGTCGGCCCAAAGCGAGCCGCGCCGCATGCTCGCGCTGGTGTCCACGAGGATGACAATGCGGGCGCCGGGGCCCGTGGGTTTGTCGGCGTCCGTGGGTTTCTGGATGAACGGCCGCGCGAAGGCGAGCGCGAGCAGGCACAACACGAGGCAGCGGAGGACGAGCAGCAGGATGTTCTCGAGCTTGCTGCGCCGCGTGACGCGCGGCGGCGTGGGCAGGAGGAAGAGCAGCGAGCTGAAGACCGTCCGCTCCCGCGTCGTGCGGCGGATGAGGTGGAAGAGCACCGGCGCGGCCACCGCAATGGCGCCGAGGAGGAAGAGTGGGGTCAGGAAGCTCACGGCGGGTGAATGCTAGCGGCGCACCTGTTTCGCCGACTTGCCGCGCTGCATTCGCTCGCGCATGAAGTCGAACAGCGCGAGTTCGAGCGGTTGGTCGGTCGCGAGTCGCGCGTAGCCGATGCCGAGTTTCTGGCACGCGGCGCGCGCGGCGGCGCAGTGGGCTTCGAGTTTGCGGAGGTATTCCTTCCGGGCGGACGCCGGGTCGATGTAGAGGTTCCGGCCCGACTCCACATCGAGGAACATCGAGGCGTCGGTGAAGTTGAACGTGAGTTCGGAGGGGTCGAGCACGTGGAAGAGCATCACGTCGTGACCGCAGGCGCCGAGGCTGGTGAGGTTGCGTTCAAGCGTCTCCAAGGGCGCGAGCAGGTCGGAGATGAACACCATGAGCCCGCGCCGGCGCACCATCTCGACGATGCGCTTGAGCGGCGCGGCGAGGTCCGTGGCGCGGCCGCCGGCGGGCTTTTCGAGCGCGAGCATCAGGTGGCGCAGGTGCCCGGTGCGGTGACGCGCCGGGAGGTAGTCGCGGATGGACTCGTCAAACGTGAGCAACCCGACGGCGTCGCCTTGCAGATACAAGAAATAGGCAAGCGTGGCGGCGAGGGTGTTGGCGTATTCGGCCTTGGTCCATCCCGTCGAGCCGAAGGTCATCGAGCGCGAGTTGTCCACGAGCAGGTGGCAGCGCAGGTTGGTCTCGTCCTCGAACTTCTTGATGAAGTAGCGGTCGCTGCGCGCGTAAAGCCGCCAGTCGAGATAGCGCGGGTCATCGCCCGGCGAATACTGCCGATACTCGGTGAACTCGACGGAGAATCCGTGATACGGGCTCCGATGAATGCCGCTCCAGAATCCCTCGACCACGACGCGCGCCCGCAACTCGAGATTGCGGATGGCCATGAGCGTCTGCGTGTCCACGAAGCCCGTGCGCCGAGAGGCGCCGGGCGCGGCGGACCGCATCGGGGAATCCGAGGCGTCCGTTGTGGGCCGCAAGTCCAGGCGCATGGTCGTGGTTGCGCGTGGAGTGTGCGCGAAACCCGGCCGTGCGGCCAATGGAATTCAGCGCAGTCCACCGCGAGACTCACATCCGCGCGAGCCGCGTTCAAGCTCACGCCAATCATTGTCCACGCGCAGGACAGGGTGCAGAGCAAGGCGAGCCGCGATAACACGTGCTTTCTCGCGTTGGGTATCGTTGCTTGCCAAATCGCTTATCTAA